>Ga0315320_10000270_pt1 | contig 41736 bp, 37 predicted proteins | sample M140m21515metaG_FD_203458 | JGI IMG/M metagenome (GOLD analysis project Ga0315320, IMG submission 203458) | Ammonia-oxidizing marine archaeal communities from Monterey Bay, California, United States - M1 40m 21515 | ecosystem: Environmental > Aquatic > Marine > Coastal | place: USA: California... | reverse complement strand
AGGGTATCGATTTCATCGCCAAACAAATCTATTCTTAACGGTAATCTTGCTCCGACCGGAAACACATCTATTAAAGAACCTCGCACAGCAAATTCACCCGGTGCCGAAACCTGAGATGTAGAGATGTAACCACTTTCTGTGAGTCTTGTCCTAAAAGCTTCGCGCTGTATCTGCTGACCACACGATAAAGAAAACGTTGTCTTTGTCAGCCAGTCCTTAGGCAATAATCGATGCAATGCAGTCTGAATTGAGGTGATGATAATTCCATCGTTCAGATGAGGCATTTTGCTAAGAGTGTACAATCTCTCCGAAACAATGTCTTGGTACGGACTGAATCTATCGTAGGCTAACGTTTCCCAATCAGGAAATATGTGCAATTTTAAATTTTTGGCAAAAAAACTCAGGTCCTGAGAAACTGCCTCTACACTTCTAACATCTGGCAATAAAAGCACGAAGGGCTTTTTCGAATTCTGCGCAGCCTCGGCAAGAGCAATCCATTTCGACGCACCATATAAACCGTCCCAGCAAACCACCTCACCTTGCTTTGGCAGATCTGGTAAAACGATGGAACTCAAATTAGGTAAGCTAGTCATTTAGATGAAAGACAAAATTAAATCAGTAGCATAGTAAATCTAAATAGGAGAAATACAGTTAGAGTGAATCTCGGTTAATGCTGTATGAGAGTCTCTAGCCTCGGTAATCGGCCGACCTATTACCAGATAGTTCGCTCCTTTTTTAATCGCCTCGCTCGGAGTTGCAACGCGCGCTTGGTCATCTAGAGCAGCACCCAATGGTCTCACTCCTGGAGTCACGATCAGAAAATTATTATTGACCTCATTCCGGATACTGGTAATCTCGTGCGGCGAACATACAACACCATCTAATCCGCATGAATTAGCTAATTTCGCTAACCTTGTTGTATGCAGCAAGGCGCCATCCCCTACTCCAATTTCAGCGAGCAAGTTATCATTTAGGCTAGTTAACACAGTAACGGCAGTTAATAATGGCGCGGTAGAAAGTTTCGCCATAACATTAGCCGCAGTTTCCATCATAGCTCTCCCACCAGAGGCGTGCAGATTAACCATCCAACACCCCAAGTCGGCAGCAGCTTCACAGGCTCTTGCCACAGTATTAGGGATATCATGAAATTTCAGGTCTAAAAAAACGTCGAACCCCAGTTTACGCAAACTTACCACACTGTCAGGTCCAACTTTTGTGAACAACTCCTTACCCACCTTAACTTTGCATAAATCAGGGTCGAGTTGTTCAGCCTTCTTCAACGCACACGATAAAGAGGAAAAATCTAGCGCAACGATAATAGGATCACTTGGTAATTTCATTTCGCTTGACCCAGCAATAGGACTGTATTCATGTAGACTAGGCGAATTCCGCCTAAAGGGGTTGCCTTATCATTATAGGCGGCTTGTATCTTTATCTGCATCCCTATCTCTCTTAAAGTCGTTAAATTCTCGACTGATTTTTTTTTCACTTTGAATCTGCAATTTTAGTTTGCGCTTGATTTTTAAGATCTCAATACCTATAAAGATTGAACACAGAACTAGTCCAGAAAGGAAACTCGCGATTACTAACCAGGCGGTTTCAACCAACACCTCAGAGAAAAAGTAATTAATTAGAACTTCTTGCTGATTAAGATCTCGAAAAATCAAACTAACGAAAACAAATATTGCCAGTGAAATAATATAAAAAACTTTCAGCATTCGCATTTCCCCAGCTATTACTTTATGGCCACGGAAAAATACACTTTACTTGGGCACGAACGCTCTATAGCTGACTGTATTACTCCGAGCGGTTTCCATGAACCGCATCATTAACCCGATCTCTAAGCTCTTTTCCAGGTTTAAAATGCGGTACGAATTTCGCAGGCAGCGTTACCGAAACCCCAGATTTTGGGTTTCTTCCAGTACGTGGCGGTCTGTAATGCAAAGAGAAGCTTCCAAACCCTCTTATTTCGATACGGTCACCTGCTGCCAGGGTTTGTACCATTTGCTCTAGAATCGTTTTCACAGCCAACTCAATATCCCTATAACCAAGCTGCCCTTGCGAATTAACTAACGATTCTATTAATTCAGACTTTGTCATTGTTTCCGCACCAATTTAAATGTCTTCAAATCAAGTATAAATTAACCCTTATTTGGTATCCATCTGTTCTTTTAGCAAATCGCCCAAGGTGGTTCGTTGAACCTCAGTATCAGCACTGTATTCATCTAATACTGCCGCTTCTTCCTTATTCTCCTTAGCCTTTATTGATAACCCGACCACTCTGTTTTTTCTATCTACTCCCACAACCAAAGCCTCAATAGATTCACCTTCTTTGAGGAATTTTCTCGCATCATCTACGGAATCAATCGATATGTCAGAAGCCCTAAGGAACCCTTCTACCCCATCATCAAGATTTATTCTCGCCTCGGTAGCATTAACTGCAGTTATTTCACCGGTGACTTTCGAACCTCTTGGGTTTCGCTCAATATAGTCGGAAAACGGGTCGCCCGCGAGTTGCTTCACGCCAAGGGAAATACGCTCTCTTTCGGCATCGACCGCTAGAACTACAGTCTCAAGCTCATCGCCCTTCTTATAGTTTCTCACGAGCTCTTCTCCATTTTCATCCCATGACAAATCACTCAGATGAACAAGACCGTCTATTCCACCTTCAAGCCCGATAAAAATACCAAAGTCCGTGATAGATTTAATTACGCCTTTAACCCTGTCATTCTTACCTTTGTTGGACGCAAATTCGTCCCATGGATTCGATCGGCACTGCTTCATTCCTAACGAAATACGCCGACGCTCTTCATCTATATCTAAAACCATCACTTCCACTTCTTCTCCGAGGTGGACTACCTTAGAGGGATGCACATTTTTGTTGGTCCAATCCATTTCGGAAACGTGTACAAGTCCCTCTACACCAACCTCTAATTCGACAAAGCATCCGTAGTCTGCGATGTTCGAAACCTTCCCCGACAACCGAGAATTCTCAGGATATTTTGCGGCTAAATCCACCCACGGATCACTACCCATCTGTTTAAGGCCCAAAGACACTCGCTGCCGGTCTTTGTCAAACCTAAGCACTCGAACATCTATTTCATCGCCTATATTAACTACCTCAGAAGGATGTTTTACTCGCCTCCAAGCCATATCGGTAATATGCAGCAACCCGTCAATACCTCCGAGGTCAATAAAAGCCCCGTAATCAGTCAAATTTTTCACGAGCCCCTTAACGTTAGCTCCCTCAGTCAAGCTCTCTAATAAAGCCTCACGTTCGACAGAATTCTCACTCTCAACAACAGCTCGTCTCGAAACTACGACATTATTACGTTTGCGATCAACTTTAATTATCTTAAATTCTAAAGGTTTCCCCTCTAAGTAGCTTGTATCTCTTACGGGTCTGACATCAACTAGTGAGCCTGGCAAGAATGCCCTGATTGTATCAACGTCTACTGTGAAGCCGCCTTTAACTTTATCACTTATAATTCCAGTAATTGTGACATTATCCTCACATGCTTTTTCTAAATCTTCCCAAGCTTTAGCTCGCTTCGCCTTCTCCCTCGACAACTTGGTTTCACCGTGCCCATCCTCTACCGCCTCTAAGGCAACATCGACGGCATCGCCGATCTTGACATCTACCACACCCTCAGCATTACGAAACTGCTCTACCGGAATGCTGCCTTCAGATTTTAGCCCGGCATTAACCATCACAAAGTCGCTGCCGACTTCAACAACGATACCCGTTACAAGTGTACCAGGGCGCATTTTGTTGGCGACCTGGCTTTCTTCAAATAATTCCGCAAATGTTTGACTCATGGATTTTAATGTTCTGCGTACCCAACCGATTCATCAAAGTGGCTTAAAACAGCACACACTCGTCGGATACACGCACTCCTCTTCGATTTAAAATATTAAAAGTTCAGCTCAACTGAGGCATATCCCTCACATCAAACCATGTTTCCTTACAAGGATTTTCACCTTATCCGTTACCTCTTCTACCGACATTACAGTCGTATCTAAAATTACAGCAGTTTGAGAAGGTTTAAGTGGGGATTGTTCCCTCGTCACGTCCCTCTCATCACGCTCCTTAATATCCCTAGAAAGGTCGGCGAGGCTAGCACATATTTCTTTTTCTTTCAACTGGTTATGACGTCTTCGCGCCCTTTCTTCGACACTGGCAGTCATGAATATCTGCAAATCAGCGTCTGGAAAAACTACTGTGCCCATATCTCTACCATCTGCGACCAGTCCGGGACTTAAACGAAAAGCGTGTTGTTTACTTAGTAACGCTTTTCGGATCGCTGGCGAAACCGCGATTCTGGAAGCGACGATTCCGCACTCCTCGGTCCTTATAGCTAAAGTGCAGTCCAATCCATTGTGATAGACCTTTGTTCTGTCCTCCATTCCAACAAATGAGACATCGAGATTGGAAGCGACCGAAACAAGATGGTCCTCATCGCTTATATCTAACCTTTCTCTTGTGACAACCAATCCAAGGACTCTGTAAAGTGCGCCCGAATCTAAGAAATGCCACCCTAGCCAATTAGAGATTGCTCGCGCGATGGTGCCTTTCCCCGTACCAGATGGCCCATCGATCGTGATAACAGCTGGCGCGGACTGACCTTCTGACTCGACGTTGGTCATTTAATTCTTAAACCTGCCGACTTAGCTACTTCAAAAAAAGTCGGAAAAGACGTACTAATGCCTTCAGCATTTTTTATTGAGACAGTTCCCGAAGCTTTTAATGCCGCCATTGCAAACGCCATCGCAACCCTATGATCTCCATGGGCATCTATCAAGCCACCAGACATATTACCGCCTGTAATACTAATGCCATCGGTATAAGTCTCTACTTTAACACCAAGATTACGCAGACCATCCGCCATAACCGATATCCGATCACTCTCCTTATGTCTCAATTCCTCAGCACCGCGCAAAACAGTAACTCCCTTTGCACAAGCAGCCGCTATAAAAATAGCCGGAAATTCGTCTATTGCTGAAGGAATAAGTTCTTGCGGTATGTTTACCCCTGATAGATTTGACGTCCTCACTATTATGTCCGCCACGGGTTCTCCACTGCTGACATTCTGATCCCTAACCTCAATATCAGCGTTCATAAGCCGGAATATTTCAACTACCCCATTTCTAGTCTCATTGAACCCCATTTGAGGCAAAAGTATCTCAGAGTCCGACGATATAGCGGCACCTAACATAAAGAATGCTGCCGACGAGATATCAGCGGGCACCGTAATATCGCATCCCGTCAAACTCTGACCACCATCAAGGCTAACTTCATTTCCATTAATATCTAATTTCACTCCAAATTTTGTTAACAGCCGTTCTGAATGATCTCGACTCCGACCTTTCTCAGAAATTCTCGTCACACCCTCCGCATAGAGGCCTGCAAGTAGTAGGCCGGATTTCACTTGTGCACTAATTACTGGCACCAGGTAGGAAATTCCATTTAGCGTACCAGCAGACTTTACTCTGAGAGGAGACGTCTTGTTTCCACTCATCTGAATATTGGAGCCCATTTGACGCAGAGGATAAACGATTCTTCCCATGGGTCTAACTGACAAGCTCGAATCGCCCTCCAGAGTAGCGTCTATATTTGCTCCGGACAAAATACCTGCCAATAAGCGCATTGATGTCCCAGAATTTCCCAGATAGATGGAACTAGTAGGGCTTCTCAAACCTCGTAAACCAACACCGCTAATTTTCACGCAGTCCGAGTTACGAGTATCAATTTTCACACCCATTGACCGAAATGCTTCGATAGTAGCGAGAACATCCTCACCCATTAGACAACCGCGCACTCGAGTCAACCCATCCGCAATGGCGCCAAACATGACGGCGCGATGAGAGATCGATTTATCGCCAGGTATTCCTACGACCCCATTTAATGAACCACCGCGCGAGACTACTAAATCTTTCATTATCTCTTTTTATCGACAATTAATTGAGAGTCTCTAGCCTTTTTAGCGCTAGAAAAAGTTTCGATTATTCGTTGTCTATCACTAGCTTCAAGAGCTAGCGTTAGTGAATTAAGACTATTTTTATATTCACCACAAAACTTCACTATATTCTCTTTATTCATCAGAAGGATATCCGCCCATAATTCTGGATTACTAGACGCAATTCGAGTGAAATCACGAAAGCCGCCAGCCGAAAATTCCAACAATAACTGTGAATCATCTTGACGGAGCAAAGTATTCATAACGTTATAAGCAAGCAAATGCGGTAGATGAGAGGTCATAGCTAAAGCGCGATCGTGAGATTCGACGCTCATTTTAAAAACCTCAGAACCTAATTCAGTCCATAGCTTCTCTATTTGATTCACAGCTTCTATCCGAGTATCGGAAGTTGGAGTCAAAATAACCTTATGATCCTTGAAAAGATCTGGAATAGCGGCCTCAGCCCCGCTTTTCTCGTTTCCTGCAATAGGATGTCCAGGCACAAATATGTCGAACTTGGCTCCTAATATCAGACGAGCATCACGCACCACCGAGCCTTTGACGCTGCCCACATCAGTTATAATAGAGCCATCAGTAACGTAAGCTCCAACCTCCCTGAGTATACTAGCAGTAGCACCCAATGATGCCGCAATCACCACAATTTCAGCACCGACACATGCTTCGCGTATTGTAGCCTCGAACCTATCAATCGCGCCTATTTCGACGGCTTTCTCCAAGTTTTGAGAACTTCGGCCAAACCCAACAACTTCGCTGGCGAGGCCATTTCTCCTCAGCGCCATCCCCAGGGATGCTCCTATGAGTCCAACTCCAATTATCGCGATTTTTTTCATTCTTATTAATTGAATTTACTAAACATCGCACCTAGGATAACTACCCAGAAGCTTAAAAATAGAAGAATTCTCCTTAATCTCTGCTAGCGCATCAACCATAGATGGATCGTTTGCATGACCTAGCAGATCTGCAAAAAACAAATAGTCCCAAACACCGTTCTTAGAGGGTCGAGACTCGATCTTAGACATATTAATACTGTTTTCAGCTAAGACGCCAAGTGCAGCGTGTAAGGCACCCGCCTTATTGTTAGGTAACCCAAACATTACCATCGATTTATCGTCTCCTGATCTAGTAGGATAATTCCGTCCCAAAACTATGAAACGGGTCGTATTGGATGCACTATCTTCGATGTTTCGCGCAACTACCGGTAGTGCATATATTTTCCCTGCTTCATTGCTTGCTATAGCGACACAATCTTTACCATCAGACTGGCTCACTATTTCAGCCGCAACTGCGTTACTGCTAACAGCTATCTGCTCAGCTCCATTTAAATTTTTTTCTAACCAGCCAGCGCACTGCTGCAAAGCTTGTTCATGACCATATACTCGTTTAGCTGATTCTAGTTCGCACGCACCCAGCAGTTGATGGTGTATCGCAAGAACTATCTCCCCGCAAACAAACGCTGACGTTTCTTTAAGGGCATCTAACGATTGATAAATCGTCCCGCCTACAGAATTCTCTATGGGCACGACACCATAATCAACCCCACAACTTTCAACTTCTCGAAAAATCTCATCAATCGACTTACTCGCCCGCAGTGTGACCGCGCCTCCAAACTGTTTTAAAGTAGCTGCATGAGTATAAGTTCCGAGAGGTCCGAGATACGACACTTTAAGTTTTTGTTCTAGCGCCAGACACTCCGATATGATTTCTTTCATTAATCGGACCAAGACATCATTAGTTAAAGGACCGCTATTATCAGAAACTAAACGCCGAAGAATTTCAGCTTCTCTTTCTGGCCGATAAAACTCCACATCTTCAGACTCGGCTCGCTTAACTATACCCACCTCGTTAGTCAAACTGGCTCTTCGGTTCAAAAGGCTTAGTAGCTGATCATCAATTTCATCAATTTTGTGCCTAAGGGCGTTTAGATCATTATGCTTAGACATTGTTCTATTAGCCTCCTCTCGATCCCCCATCAAATGAAGTGTTATCCCGCTATTTCATCCTCGGCTATTTCTGGGATTACCTCTAAACCAACTAGAGCCTCGCTCTCCCCTAATGCAATCAATCTGAGCCCCTGAGTATTGCGGCCGATAATCGATATTCCCGAAACGGACGTCCTAACCAAAACTCCCTGCCCGGTTATCAGCATGATATCCTCCCCATCGGTTGCAGCAGAAGCCCCTACGACTTCACCGTTTCTTTCGTTGGCCTGAATCGCTATCACCCCCTGGCCTCCTCTTCCTTTTACAGGAAAATCGCTAAAGTCAGTACGTTTACCGAAACCGTTAGCCGTAGCCAATATCACCGTACCCTCACCCAGAATTGGGATAAGCGCAATCACTTCGTGGCGCTCTTTCAACCGCATCCCTCGAACGCCTCTGGCCGTCCTGCCCATCGATCTCAGTGCACTCTCTTTAAATCTAATCGCCTTTCCGCCTGAGCTGACTAGCATCACGTCACTATCGCCTCTGGTAAGCACCGCTCCTACAAGCACATCACCCTCTGTTAGGCCCGCCGCAATGATGCCAGAAGGCCGCGGCCGAGAGAAATTCTCTAACGGTGTTTTCTTCACGATACCAGAGGCAGTTGCCATAACAACAAAAGAATCAGCATCAAACTCTTTTATGGGAAGAATCGCTGTTACCCGCTCTGAATCAGATAGCGGCAATAAATTCACTAGAGGTCGACCGCGCGCCGTCCTACTAGCTCTTGGTACCTGATAAACTTTGAGCCAATAAACTTTTCCAAAATTAGTGAAGCACAGCAAAAGATCATGACTATTTGCCACAAACACCTTATCCACAAAATCTTCATCACGAGTTGTAGTAGCCGTTTTCCCTCTGCCACCGCGTCTCTGCGATCGATAGACATCCAAAGCTTGAGATTTCGCATAACCAGCATGAGACAAAGTAACTACAACTTCTTCTTGGGGAATCAAATCCTCTAACGAAAGATTCTCCTCAGAGTCTATAATCTCCGTCCTGCGGTCATCACCGTATTGCTCAACAACCGTTATCAGCTCTTCGCGAATGACTTGCATCAATCTCTCGCTTCTTGAAAGAATGTCGAGTAGATCGGCTATCGTCAAAAGTACGTCTCCGTATTCGGAGACTATCTTATCTTGCTCAAGCGCCGTCAAACGCTGCAACCTCATTTCTAAAATCTCTTTAGCTTGCTTTTCCGATAAAAAATATTGATCCCCTTGCAAACCTGAATCAGTCAGACTGTCGTAAGCTTCTGAAGTTTCGATATTAGCGTTCTTCAACATCTGTTCGACCATACCGGTAGACCAACCCTGACCTAACAGTTTTTGTCTCGCTTCATTAGGCGTTGGAGATTCTTTAATCAATTTAATGATAGGATCTATATTGGCTAGCGCGACCGCTAGACCTTCCAGCAGATGGGCTCGAGCGCGGGCTTTTTTCAGTTGAAAAATCGTCCGTCTAGTCACAACATCTCTTCGATGCTTAATAAAACAATCCAGAAGCTCGCGCAAATTAAGAGTTTGAGGTTGTCCATCTACAAGTGCAACCGCATTGACTCCGAAAACTGTCTGCATCTGAGTCTGTTTATACAAATTATTCAGCAACACTTCGGCACTCTCGCCCTTCTTTAGCTCGATAACGATTCGCAATCCGTCTTTATCGCTCTCATCTCTCAAGCCATCTGAACGTATACCATCAATTTTCTTGTCCTTAACGAGCTCTGCAATTTTTTCAATCAAACGTGCTTTGTTAACTTGGTAGGGAAGTTCAGAGACAATAATTGCTGCACTTTCTCCATCGGAGCGTTCTATTACGGCTCTCGCCCGAAGGGACAAACGACCTCTTCCCGTGCGATATGCGTCCCTTATCCCAGCAGACCCATTAATAATTCCAGCGGTCGGAAAATCAGGACCAGGAATATGCGCCAGAAGTGCATCGTCATCTAGAGCGGGATTATCTACCAGCGCTACACACGCATTGATTACCTCTGTAAGATTATGCGGTGGAATGTTAGTTGCCATACCCACAGCAATTCCGCTCGAGCCATTAACGAGCAAGTTCGGAATTCTCGACGGCAACACGGTCGGCTCGTTTTCCTTTCCATCGTAATTCGGGGCGAAATCTACAGTCTCCATATCGATATCAGCCAACAGATCGCTCGCGATACGTCCTAACCTACACTCCGTATATCTCATCGCAGCGGGGGAATCCCCGTCAACAGAGCCAAAATTTCCTTGCCCATCTATCAACATATACCGCAATGAAAAATCTTGAGCCATTCTCACCAGAGTGTCATAGATGGCATTATCTCCGTGCGGATGGTACTTCCCCATGACATCGCCAACAACACGCGCGCACTTAACGTAAGGCCTGTTCCAAAGGCTATTGGATTCTTGCATGGCGTACAACACGCGCCGATGGACTGGCTTTAAGCCATCCCTAGCATCCGGGAGAGCTCGGCCTACGATTACACTCATCGCATAATCCATATAAGACTGTTTCATCTCGTCTTCGATAACGCGAATTTTCTGCCGTTCTAATTGGGCCATCGTATTAAAAACAACTCTTTGATTAATATAGACAATTTAACACCAGATATCGTTTAAAATCATAACACACCTTACCCCTAAACACACCTTAATTACGAGTTTCGAAAGAGACCAAATATAATTATGTTTTTAAACTTTCAAGACACTTAAGTACCGATTGTGATAACTTTGTTTTTCCAATAGATTTATTAAAAAATTATGCTACAGGTAATACACGCTGGCTGGATAATTCCAATCCGTCCTAAAAAAACAATCCTTACAAACTATAGTTTAATTATTCAAGATTCTCGTATAGTTGCGTTAATACCAACAACCGAGTGGATCGAACCGAGTGAAAAATATGAGTGTATTGATTGCAAAAACGATGTATTACTCCCTGGGCTTGTCAATACTCAAGCCGGAGCGTCACTTTCACTTTTAAGAGGAATTGACCATACCGATAATAGATACTCTTGGCTGAAAAAGGGGTTTTTACCCCAAGATTTTGAAGGACAAACTGACCAATTTATCAAAGACAGCGTTCTCATCGCCGGCGCTGAAATGCTGTTAAGTGGTACAACCTGCTTCAGTGAGTTGTGTGTTTCAGGCGAATATGTGGCCGCATCTACTATTTCACTCGGTATGAGGAGCGTACCGGGCATTTTAATAAGTAATGAGTCTAACATTTGGTCAACCAATCTTGATGACTCCCTAGCAAAAGCACAAAGCCTGTATGACAAATACCGCTCTCATCCACTTATAAATTGGACCTTTGCTACCCAAATATCGGATATCACTCAGAGGGACACCCTCAGCAGGCTAGGAACGATCGGAGACGAATTAGATTTATCTTTACGACTAAACATTAGTACTAATTTGAGCCAAGCATCGAACTTAATGGAACTCGAACCAGCCAACCTGGTCGGAAGGAAACTAATAGTAAGTCACGTCCCTCCATTGCACGAATCAGATATCCAACTAATTAAAAAATGCGGAATAAGTATATGCCATACGCCTAGTAACTCTATTAACAAAAGCAATCAAGAATGTGAAATCAGTATGCTGAACATTAGCGGATGCGACTTCGGGCTAGGCACTGATAGTTCCTTAAACAACTCGATGTTTGATTTGTTTAAAGAAATGAGGGTGGCATCACTCCAACTATCGCCTAATGATAAAGAGGACATACTCAACGCTTTCGATATCATAGAATTAGCAACTCTAGGTGGCGCTTCGGTACTGGGAATGGAAGATGATATTGGTAGCCTTGAATCAGGTAAAAGCGCGGACATCGTTTCTATTAATCTAAAGGACGGAGTTAACAGCCCACTCTACAATATAGAACAACTCATCGTAAACCGCGGAGATTCATCTCAGGTACGGCAAGTATGGGTGCGCGGTAAACGGGTCGTAAAAGATGGCGCACTGACTACAATCGATTCAAAAAACCTAAGTAACGCATCTCAAGCATGGAATCTGTCCCAGTAATCACTCGACACCTCCGTTATACTGATCCCACTTATTTACTATTGTACAAAAGAGATCTGCAGTTTTTTGAGCATCATAAATAGCTGAGTGCGCTTCAGTTTGATCCCATTGATGACCAGCTGATACCACAGCTCGCGCTAATACGGTCTGCCCAAAAGCGACTCCCGACAGCGCCGCCGTGTCAAAGGTACTAAAGTGATGGAAGGGAAATTTTTTGTAACGTACCCGAGATGAAGCTGCTTTCACAAATGCCAAATCAAAAGTCGGATTATGTCCTACCAGAATTGCGCGAGTACAATTAAATTTCTCCAGCTCATCATGCACTATTTGAAAAATATCAGTTATCGCTGCCTTTTCCTCTACCGCTCTCCGAAAAGGATGGAACGGATCTATATTGTTAAAATCCAACGCGCTTTGCTCTATATTAGAACCTAAAAAGGGCACAACATGATGAGCAACAGAATGGTTCGTGCGCCAGCCGGTTTCGGACGAGTAGTCCAGAAAAATAGCAGCGATTTCTAGGAGAGCATCTGTCTCGGAGTTGAAGCCGGCTGTCTCTACATCTATAACTACTGGTAAAAAACCACGAAACCTTTTACAAACCAACTTACTAGCCATCGCTTAAAAACCTTCTAAAAATCTAATGACACTTAAAACATGTCTGACTTATCGTTTTGTTATATTATTAGTCTAGCACTATGGAAACACGTAAACTCGGAAAAACTGATATATCCGTCTCAAAATGCTCCATAGGGACCATGAACTTTGGAACACCAAGCTCATATCAGGAAAATCCCGCGCCACTTTTAGACCTTGCACTTGATGCTGGCATCAACTTTATAGATACAGCGGAAATGTATCCCTCACCAGCTTCTTCCGAAACATATGGTATATCTGAAGAAATCTTGGGGAAATGGCTAAAAAGTAAAACTAGACATGACGTCGTGTTGGCAACAAAAGCTTCCGGACCGGGTGAGTTTGTTCCTTGGATACGAGACGGAAAATCTAATCATGATATAAAAAATCTCACCGATGCCGTTGACGGTAGCCTAAAAAGACTTCAAACAGATTACATCGACCTTTATCAACTGCATTGGCCCGACCGTGCAACCAATTTTTTTGGTCAGCTAGGCTATAAAAAGCCAAAAATCGAGCTAAGTTTTGACATCGAAAAAACGCTGGAAGCGTTATCGGAACTGCAAAAAAGTGGAAAGATCAGGGCTATTGGCCTATGCAATGAAACAGCCTGGGGAGCCATGCAATTCAGAAAAATAGCAGAAATACGCAACTTACCGGTGATTTCGTCGATTCAGAACCCGTATAATCTACTCAATCGTACCTTTGAAATTAACCTTGCAGAGTTCTCCCTAAGGGAAGACTGCGGCCTAATAAGTTATTCGCCACTCGCATTCGGTATGCTCACCGGGAAATATATAAAAGAGTCAGCTGGCCCCAAAGCTCGCTTGAATCGCTATTCCCATTACAAAAGATATAAAAACTCGATGGCATTTAATGCCACTAAAGAATACATTGCGCTGGCTGAAAAATGGCAGATTGACCCCGTCCACATGGCGATAAGTTGGATTATGTCGAAACCTTTTCTTACCAGCGTTATTATAGGTTTCTCGAATGAACAACAATTGAGACATAACCTAAAATCCGTAGACGTACATATTAGCGGCGAATTACATAAGTCGATAGAAAAAATACATCTAAAAATACCGAACCCTTGCCCTTAAAATGAAACTGAGGAAGTCAAATGGAAAATGGCAAATTAACTGCTCTATCGCCACTCGATGGAAGGTACTCTGATAAAACCTCAGAACTTAAAAGCTATATGAGTGAGTATGGTCTTATACGTTACAGACTCTTGGTGGAAGTCGAATGGCTAAAACTATTGTCAAGAGAGGACAGTTTTACTCTAATAACCGAGTTTTCGGCCGAAACGTACACAAAGCTTGACGCTATTTTGGAAAACTTCAATGTCGACGAAGCGCAAAAGGTTAAAAACATCGAAGCCGTCACAAACCATGATGTTAAAGCCGTAGAATATTATCTAAATGAAAAATTTTCCTCAGACCCGGAATTAAAAGGCGCGATACCTTTCATCCACTTTGCTTGCACCTCGGAAGATATAAACAATCTCGCCTATAGTCTGATGCTGGATGAGGCTCGTTCTCAAGTTATGGTGCCAAAACTTATTGAAGTTATAAAAATTCTGCGGGACCAATCCCATCAATTGAGTGCGCAACCGATGTTGTCTCGAACACATGGCCAAACGGCAAGCCCTACTACAATGGGGAAAGAGTTAAGCAACTTTGTCGCAAGACTAGAAAAACAAATGTCTAAATGGTTGCATGTCGAACTTAGAGGCAAGATAAATGGAGCAGTCGGAAATTATAATGCACACCTAGTGGCTGCACCTGAAGTTAACTGGCAAGAGGTAGCCAAGCAATTAGTAGCAAAAATTGGATTGGGTTTTAATGCTTATACAACACAAATCGAGCCCCATGACTGTATTGCCGAGTACTGTTACGCGTTGTGTCAAATAAATACTATTTTAGTAGATTTAAGTAGAGATGTTTGGAGCTACGTTTCTGTCGGATACTTCAATCAAAAAAAAATCGATAATGAGGTAGGTTCTTCCACAATGCCTCACAAAATTAATCCCATTGATTTTGAAAACGCTGAAGGAAATTTAGGAGTATCATGCGCCTTACTGCAGCACTTTGCACAAAAACTACCCGTTTCCCGCTTGCAACGGGATCTGACTGATTCGACAGTTCTACGAAATATGGGGAGTGGATTAGGCTACTGTCTAATCGCTCTCCAATCACTTATAAAAGGTCTAAATAAGTTAGAAATAAATGCTACTAATTTAGAGCGTGATTTAGAAAATGCATGGGAAGTACTTGCTGAACCGATACAAACTGCGATGAGAGGCTTTGGCATAGAAAATGCCTATGAACAGTTAAAGGAATTCTCTCGAGGCCAAAAAATAGATAAGCAGATGCTGCACGAATTTATCGGAACCTTACCCATACCAATAGAGAAAAAAGAGAAACTTAAAAGTCTTAAGCCTTCAACATACCTAGGCTTGGCTGAATTTTTGGCAAAAAAAGTTTAACTAGAGAGTCGTTAATAAATGCTACTTCTACAAGGCAACCAAGCACATTCCGAATTTGCGCTGGAAAAGCTTCTGAAAACTATTGATATTTCGGAAAATGAGCGAAGAAAAGTTCGGAGTACCTTTGCGTACCTGGTCGAAACAGACAACGAAAGTACAATGACTGGTAGCGAGCTTTCACGACTAAGTCAACTGACGGATTCAGTCGATATCATCAGTGCGGAAAAATTAAATCAAATGACTTTCGCGGTCAGACCACGAATCGGCACTATTTCACCATGGTCTAGCAAAGCTCTAGACATATGCAAGAATTGTGGCCTTGATAAAGTATTGCATATAGAACGTTTAACCATTTGGTATTTAGGTGAACTTAACAATGTTGAGATAGAGCAAATTGCTAGCGTCTTTTACGATAAAATGACAGAGTCTCTCTCATTCTCTGTGGACGAACTAACAAGACCTCGAGTTCGCGAAAGACCACGAAAATTGCAATCGATTCGTAGTTCTGATGATAATCAGCTTCTTCATGAAGCCAATCGAACTATGGGCCTCGCGCTCAACGACGAAGAAATTACCTACCTCACCGACGCATATAATAGCCTCAATCGTGATCCGACAGATGTCGAGCTCATGATGTTTGCCCAAGCAAACTCCGAACACTGTAGACATAAAATTTTTAATGCCAGCTGGATAGGAGAAGAAGCAATCGACGATCTTAGCTTGTTTGATATGATACGCAATACTCATAAAAAGCATCCTAATGGGGTCCTATCTGCCTACAGCGATAACGCTGCCGTAACTAAAGGTTACAGCGGGGATCGTATGCTAATTAACTCGGTGAATAAATGTTACGAGAAGATAGAAGAAGAGGTACACATTGTCCTCAAAGTAGAAACGCATAATCACCCTACCGCGATTTCGCCCTTCCCAGGTGCCGCCACTGGTTCCGGAGGCGAAATTCGTGACGAAGGTGCGACCGGTCGCGGCGCGAGACCAAAAGCAGGACTCACAGGATTTTCGGTTTCCCATCTACGTATACCCAATTTTGATGCACCCTGGGAAACTAAGAGACCTTTAAATCCGCGTTTGGCAAGCGCGCTAGATATTATGCTTGAGGGACCAATTGGAGCAGCAACATTTAATAATGAATTCGGTCGACCAGCATTATGCGGCTACTTTCGAAGCTTCGAGCAAAATATCAGTGACAGCCTAACAAGAGGATTTGATAAACCCATAATGCTTGCAGGAGGCTTAGGAAGTATCAGAGAAAAAGATATTCAAAAATTAAAAATAAAAATTGGGAGCAAAGTAATAGTTCTAGGTGGACCGGCCATGCTCATCGGTCTAGGAGGTGGAGCTGCTTCGTCCGTCGATGCTGGCGCCATCGATCAACAATTAGAGTTTGCTTCCGTACAAAGGGGTAATGCAGAAATGCAACGGCGGTGCCAGCAAGTCATCGACGTCTGTTATTCCAACAACGAACAAAACCCAATACAAATGATTCACGATGTCGGAGCAGGTGGGCTATCTAACGCGGTACCCGAACTATTAAATGATAGTGATCGGGGTGGGGTAATTGAACTAAGGAAAATACCGAGTGCGGAGAGTGGTCTATCGCCGTTGGAGCTATGGTGTAACGAGTCGCAGGAACGCTATGTACTCGCGATTTCAGACGAGGAATTGGAAAGCTTTGAAAATATTTGTCTGCGAGAAAGATGTCCATTCGCGGTCATAGGACTGGTAACAGAAGAAAGACAATTGATTTTGAAGGACTCTCTACTGGGTACTAACCCAATCGATATACCTATGGAACTCTTATTTGGCAGTCCTCCAAAATTAATTAGAGATTTTGAACCCAAGATACCATCAAAGTGGTCTAAAACTTTTACGAATGATTTTGATCTAGAAGAATCCTTACACGAAGTTTTACGCTTTCCGAGTGTGGGTGATAAACGCTTTCTAATAACTATAGGTGACCGAACGGTAGGCGGTCTGACGGTGCGAGATCAAATGGTAGGTCCGTGGCAAGTCCCTGTAGCAGACTGTGCGGTCACGGCAGCTGGTTTCAATAATATCGTGGGCGAAGCCATGGCTATAGGAGAGCGGGCACCGGTCGCTATTCTGAGCGCCGGGTCGTCTGCCCGTATGGCAGTTGGCGAGGCGATAACTAATATTGCAGCTTCCCGTATTATGAATCTCTCTGACGTTGTACTTTCTGCAAACTGGATGTGTGCCGAAGGCAGTCTGGATGAGACCAATAATCTTTACGAGGCCGTTCAGTCGGTAGGAATGGAGTTCTGTCCCGCGTTAGGGATTAATATACCAGTAGGTAAAGACTCCATGGCAATGAAGTCTAATTGGCAAGACCGGAAAACTAATCACGAAAATATTTCACCATTGTCATTGATAGTTTCGGCCTTCGCGCCCGTAATCGATGTAAATAAAAGTTTAACTCCCAAACTAGATACTGAAAGTGAATCAGTACTTATTTTGATTGACCTAGGTAAAGGTAAGGACCGTCTCGGAGCTTCAATCCTTGCTCAAACTAAAAATCACGATTTTGGCGAGTGTCCTGATGCAGACGATCCGCAAGCTATTAAAGATTTTTTTACAGCGATACAACTTTTAAACGAAAATGGCTATTTACAAGCTTATCATGACAGATCGGACGGCGGACTCATTATAACGCTTCTAGAAATGGCATTCGCAAGCCGTTGTGGTCTTGATATCAATCTTCCGAAAATAGAAAATCCGATGAGATGTCTGTTCTCAGAGGAACTAGGCGCAGTTATACAAATAAAAAAAGCTAACAAACATTTTGTCCTAGACTATTTTTCGCAATATGCAAGTCTAAACGAGCATATCCATGTTGTTGCTACTGAGAGTGAGAAGAATGACATCACAATATTTTCTGACGGAAAAGTAATTCTCAAAAATTCACTACAAAGTCTATTACGCTCATTCAGCTTAACTACGCATGCAATTCAATCCATACGAGATAATCCAAGAACCGCAAACGAAGAGTTGCAAAGTATACTTGACCTCACCGATCCCGGTATAAGTGTCAAAAAAAGTATCGATCTAATCTCAACGAAGAAAATAAATAATAAACGATCAGGGAAACGGCCACGTGTCGCAATCCTCAGAGAACAAGGGGTGAACGGATTCACTGAAATGGCAGCCGCTTTTAAGTTTGCTGGCTTTGAAGCCCAAGATGTCCATATGTCAGATATAATCCGTGGGTCCATATCTCTTGACAATATAGTTGGCCTTGCTTTCTGCGGTGGCTTTTCTTACGGTGATGTCTTGGGGGCAGGGAGAGGCTGGGCTAGCGCGGTTCGGTATAATAGGTCTGTAGCCGAAAAGTTTTCAGAGTTTTTTTCGAGATCGGATACATTTACTCTCGGAGTTTGTAATGGATGCCAAATGCTTTCAAGCTTGAGAGACATCATACCAGGAGCCGCACACTGGCCTAATTTTAAAAAAAATCATTCTGAGCAATTCGAAGCCCGACTAAGTATGGTAAAAATTTCTGAGTCCCCATCGATTTTTTTTAAAGATTTAGAGGGGCTAATAGCCCCTATATCAATCGCTCACGGCGAAGGCAGAGCTGATTATCCCGAACTAACTCAGAAGACCAAATTCTGTATGCAATATGTCAACAACCATGGGAGAGTCACTCAAAAATATCCGGCCAACCCAAATGGATCTGCCGAAGGAGTCGCAGGTGTTACTTCGGATGACGGCAGAGTAACGCTGATGATGCCACATCCTGAGCGAGTGTTTCTCAACCAACAATTATCTTGGGAAAGCGCTCTGAATAAGCCTACTGAAAGTGTCTGGATGGAAATCTTCCATAACGCAAGACAATGGGTTCAAAACTAGCTTCGACTTCCATATGAGCAAGAATAATAAAATAGCGTGTCATCAAATGGGAGGAGACGAAACCTTTGCGGAGCTCATCGAAGGAGTAGCGCCATATAAAAAACTTATTAATCAAACTCCAATAAAAAAAGTCAAACAATCTAAGATAAAAAGAGCTTCACTTGAAACAGTGGTAGTCAGTTGGCATGATCATCTACCGGCAGTCGAGCTGTTGCACTATAGAAAGCCCGGAGTCCAAGATAGAGTCACTAGGCGACTGAAGCGAGGTACATATCCCGTAGATCAGGAGTTAGACTTGCACGGATTGCGACTATCAGAGGCACGAACATACCTCTATCACTTTATTAACACAGCGCAACAACAAAGAACTATTTGTGTCCTTATTATTCACGGTAAAGGTCTGAATTCCCATGGTACTAACTCAGTACTTAGACCAAACGTACGAAACTGGCTTAGCCAAGACGAAAGAGTCTTGGCATTCACTCAGGCTCCCAGAAACCTTGGTGCGGAGGGAGCTACATATGTTTTATTAAGAGGGGCGAGGGCTTCCTAAACTTTTACTCATCTAAAAGACAAACAGCAACTGCGGCGATTCCTTCACCTCGCCCCAAAAATCCTAATCTCTCCGTGGTAGTCCCTTTTATATTTATCTTAGTACCATCAATCTTCAAATCATTCGCAATGTTCTCAATCATCTCAGCGTAAAAAGGGGAAATTTTTGGGGCCTCGCAAATAACCGTCGCGTCGATATTTGATATTGAAAATCCTTTCAGGCCGACTAGCTCGCCCACTTGTGCTAGGAGAAGTCGGCTACTAATTCCAGCATACTGCGGATCGGCATCCGAAAAATGTCTGCCGATATCCCCCAACCCAGCTGCACCTAAAATAGCATCACATATCGAATGTAAAAGTACATCACCATCGGAATGAGCAATCAAACTTTTATCGAAGGAAATCTTTACCCCTCCTAGGAAAACATGGTCTCCCGTTTGTAATTTATGCACGTCATATCCATGCCCTACTCTCATTATTCTAATTTCCCCTCTAGATTTTTATGGTGAGAAAGAATAGCCTCGGCTAACCAGAGATCTTCTGGGCGCGTTACCTTTATATTTTGGCCACTCCCTTCAACTATCTTGGAACTAAACCCAGCCGCTTCAATAGCCTGTGACTCATCCGTAACTATCGTGCCATTATCAATAGACATGGATAACGCTTTTTGTAGAACAGTCAGCCTAAACATTTGTGGAGTTAAAGCACGCCACAAATTCGACCTATCAACTGTTTTTCCAACAGTACGTGACTTTGTGCACTCTTTTAAAGTATCTAATACAGGTGTCGCTAGCAAACCCCCAACTGGGTGCCCTTTAACGGTTTCAATTAAATTATCAATATCACGATGTTGTACGCACGGCCTCGCAGCATCGTGAACAAGAACCCACGAGCAATCCGGCTCAAATTTTTTTAGATGATTTAGACCAGCCATTACCGAGTCACGCCGCTCAGCGCCGCCAGTGATAACTGTACATTTCTCTATGACTGACGACGGTAAACTGAAAAATAATTGATCGTTCTCAGCTACTGCTACGATAGGTCGCTCTATTTTACTATTGTTTACGAACAAAGTGAGGGTATGCTCTAGTATCGTCTTTCCCAGAACCGACAAATATTGCTTAGGCACCTGCCCACCCATTCGAGTTCCAACGCCTGCGGCCGGAATTAAGGCAAAAATAGCTCCGTCATTTTTGGCTATCATTATTTAGCTCTCGGTCTAGCGACCTTTTTCTATTTTAATTCTGTCTCTAGAGAATAACTCGAACTGGCATTAGTCGAATTTACTCGAAGAAAAATCTCATCCTCTTTTATCATGCCGATCAAACTTCTTGCTCTCTCTTCCACCGCGTCTAGTCCATCCTCTAAATCTCTAACTTCCGCGATAAGACGCCGGTTACCTACCTTTATACTATTAATTTCCTCCTCCTTCTCTTCAATCTTTAACATCAAGATCTTAGCATCTGCGACACCAGCACTCTTATACCAAAATGCGTATTGCAAATAAGAGAGGACGACAATAAGAAATATAGCGAAAAATTTCAAAATAGTGCTGCTATATATTTTTAAGACTCGAAAATGCCTTGAGCCCCGGATATACGGCACTAGCTTGAAGCTCGTTTTCAATAAGCAATAACCGGTTATATTTTGCTATCCTATCTGAGCGGGACATGGAACCTGTTTTAATTTGGCCCGCGTTATAAGCCACAGCAATATCAGCAATGGTAGTGTCCTCAGTTTCTCCAGATCTATGTGAGACAACAGCAGTATAGTTATTCTCCTGAGCCAACTCGATTGCGGCAAAAGTTTCAGTTAGCGTACCGATTTGATTTACTTTTATTAATATCGAGTTACCCAGGTTACTATCTATGCCTTTTTGCAAAATATTAGCATCGGTAACAAATAGATCGTCTCCGACAAGCTGAACTTTTTCACCAAGCTTTTCTGTTAAAATCTTCCAACCGTCCCAGTCGTTTTGGTCCATACCATCTTCTATCGTTATAATCGGGTAGCGATCGCACCAAGAGACCAGTAGGTCAGTCATCTCCCCAGGACTCAAACTTTTATTTTCAGATTGCAAGCAATATTCGCCATCATGATAAAACTCGGAGCTCGCGACATCTAGTCCAAGAAAAATATCCTCACCAACTTTATAACCCGCAGATTCAATAGCTTCGACGATTAATTTTAATGCTGCTTCGTTAGACTCGAGACTAGGTGCAAACCCTCCTTCATCCCCTACTGCAGTGCTAAAACCTCGCTTTTCTAACAAAGCTTTCAAAGTATGAAATACCTCCGTTCCATACCTCACCGCCTCTCCGAAAGTAGGTGCTCCTGCGGGTACTATCATAAACTCTTGAAAATCAATGTTGTTATTAGCATGCATCCCGCCATTAATAACATTCATTAACGGTACTGGCATTAGATACTCATTCCTCTCTCGTAGGCACCGGAACAGGAACTCACCCTTATCAGCCGACGCGGCATGCGCAGTGGCCATTGAGACAGCAAGCATCGCGTTTGCTCCCAACTCAGACTTATTAGGTGTCCCGTCAATATCGATCATCATTTGATCAATATTTTCTTGTTCACTTACCTCCTGCCCGATGAGTTTTTTAGCTATCCGGTCTTTAATATTACCTACCGCGTTTCGGACTCCTCTTCCAAAGTATCGCTGTCGGTCGCCGTCCCGCATTTCCAGAGCTTCCCGCTCTCCAGTTGAAGCTCCAGACGGAACAATAGCAGAGCCGATGTGTCCTTCATCAGTTAGAATTTCCGCCCTGATCGTAGGGTTTCCCCTAGAATCTAGCACTTCCAATGCATTTACGTTTTTAATTTTCGCCATTATTTAAAAAGCCCTACACTAATCAGAAATTTACCTATTTACTTAATTGTAGTATCAATATTTTTCAATGTTTCTAACAACGTCCTCATATCTCTTAAAGGTAGCGAATTTGGACCATCACTAAGCGCTTTTTCTGGTTCAGGATGGGTTTCCATAAAAACTCCAGAAACTCCGGCAGCAACTGCGGACCGAGCTAAGGTGGGTACGAACTGACTTTGCCCGCCTGACACTACGCCACTACCTCCGGGCAGTTGAACCGAATGAGTAGCATCAAAGATCACCGGACATTTCGTCTCTCGCATTATGACTAAACTGCGCATGTCTGAAACCAAATAATTATAACCAAAAGACGTTCCACGCTCGCAAACCATGATCTGGTTATTGCCAGTTGCCTGAGCTTTTTCTACAACATTAATCATGTCCCACGGTGCAAGAAATTGAGCTTTTTTTATATTTACCGGCTTTTTCTGGCAAGCAACTTTCTGGATGAAATTAGTTTGCCTACACAGGAATGCTGGAGTTTGAAGAACATCCACCACAGAGCTCACTTCATCTAAAGGAGTATCTTCATGAACATCGGTTAGAATTTTTAGGCCAAAATCAGTTTTAACTCTTTCTAGAACTCTTAGCCCTTCGTCTATTCCAGGTCCCCTGTAACTACCAAGTGAAGTTCGATTCGCTTTATCAAAAGAAGCTTTAAAAATGAGTAGGATATCGAGGTCATCAGTAATATCTTTTAGTTTTTCAGCGACAGAGAGTACTAACTTCTCGCTTTCAATCACGCAAGGACCGCTGATCAGAAAGAAAGGACTGTTAAGTCCTATTGTTTGGTCAAATAACTTCACAAAAAAATATTCATAGCTCACTGCCTCGACTGGCAGCCCACCATCGCCTGTAAAAATGCTGAAAACAAAGGATGTCCCTCTTTCGGAGTAGAAGTAAATTCTGGATGAAATTGACAACCCACAAACCAAGGGTGATCCTCTACTTCAACTATTTCCACTAAATTTCCATCTTTTGATCGTCCGGTAATATGCAATCCGGCCTCCTCTAACTCCATCATGTATGTGTTATTAAATTCGTACCTGTGTCTATGTCTCTCGACAATAGAGTCTCTCCCGTAAGCTTCAGCAACAAGGCTGCCAACTGCTAGCTTACAGGGCTGCCCACCCAGTCGCATCGTACCACCCACATCGCTATCTTCAGAGCGTATCTCCAGATTACCCTCCGGAGTCATCCATTCAGTAATTAACGCGATGACAGGGTGCGGCGTATCACAGGAAAATTCGGTACTATGCGCTTCCGAATATTTTAATACATTCCGCGAGAATTCAATGACCGCCGCTTGCATCCCTAAACAAATGCCAAAAAATGGCTTTTGATTTTCTCTCGCAAACTGTGCCGCTATTATTTTTCCCTCAATTCCTCTTTCGCCAAAACCTCCCGGTATCAAAATACCATCAACATCACTCAAACACGACACCCCATCGCTCTGTATTTGTTCCGAATCTATATACTTAATATTGACTTTAGTCTCAGTATGTATCCCCGCATGTATTAGCGCTTCAGAAAGAGACTTATAGGATTCTGTCAGGTCAACGTACTTACCTACCATTGCTATTTCAACAGCACGTTTAGGATTTTCGAGAGCGTAAACCACGTCACTCCAAGGCTTCAAGTCAGCCTTGGGCAAATCTAAACCAAATTTCTCACAAACTATTTCGTCTAAACCTTCATCCCTTAGCAAATTAGGAATTTTATAAATAGATGATGCATCCCGTGCGGTAATAACGGCTCTCTGTTCAACGTTGGTGAAAAGAGCAATTTTCTTTCTCTCAACGCTGGGGATATCTCGATCAGAACGACATAGCAGAATATCAGGCTGAATACCTATCGACCTCAATTCTTTAACAGAATGTTGTGTAGGCTTTGTTTTTATTTCGCCGGCAGAGGAAATAAAAGGAACTAAAGTCAAATGAATAAACAGAGTGTTAGAATTACCCAATTCGACTCTTATTTGACGTATCGCCTCTAGGAAAGGCAATGACTCAATGTCACCCACGGTGCCGCCTATTTCTATCATCGCTATATCAGCATCACCGGCTCCATCTTTAATATTCCTAATAATCTCATCTGTAATATGCGGAATTACCTGCACTGTGGCTCCCAGGTAGTCTCCGCGCCTCTCTTTTCGAATAACACTCGCATAGATACGACCGGTTGTATAATTACTTTTTGATGAAGTACCACACTTGACGAATCTTTCGTAATGTCCGAGATCAAGATCTGTCTCCGCCCCATCATCAGTTACGAAAACTTCTCCGTGTTGAAATGGACTCATGGTTCCAGGGTCGACATTAATATAAGGATCTAACTTAACCATGGCGATACTTAATCCACGGGCTTCTAAAATAGCTCCCAGAGAGGCAGCCGCGATACCTTTTCCTAGAGAAGAAACAACGCCACCAGTAACAAATATAAAACGCGTCATTTAGAACCCACTATCAAGTTGAAGTCATCGGATAAAACGCGCCTGATGCGAAGGCCGCTTTTCCAACAGAATTATACTTATGAAGCTAACAGAACGCCTGCTTTTTCTCAATTAAAATCTAAAAAAGACCATACTCAATAGGACGAAACTAACTATCGATAAGTCTGTCAAATACCTTCTTTAGTACCTAGAAACATATTTTAAGGCTTGGTATGCGATGAACAAGAATATACACTACAATTCCAAAACAACCTCATTCACAATTTGCGGTCCGAGTAACTTGCAATAATAAAGGTCCTACCTCATGTCAGATATAGAAATAGCCCAGTCTGCTAATAAAATTCCGATTTTAGAACTGGCAAAGAAAAGACTTCATGTGACTGAGGAGCAACTCATACCTTATGGGCGATTTAAGGCTAAGCTATCCTTAACTTCTTTACAGAAAAAACCAAAAGATGAACACGGAAAATTAATTTTAGTAAGTGCGATGAGTCCGACCCCGGCGGGGGAAGGAAAAACTACAACAACCGTAGGCCTAGGAGATGCCTTAAATAGACTAGGTCATAACACCATAATTTGTCTCAGAGAGCCCTCATTGGGCCCATGCTTTGGAATTAAAGGGGGAGCAGCAGGAGGAGGATATTCGCAAGTTGTTCCAATGGAAGATATAAACCTGCACTTTACAGGAGATTTCCATGCGATCACTAGCGCCAATAATTTGCTATCAGCCTTAATTGATAACCACATAAATCATGGCAACACGTTAGACATTGATCCCCGTTCAATTACTTTCAAAAGAGTAGTCGATATGAACGATAGGGCGGTCAGAAACATAGTTTTGGGCTTGGGTGGTAAAGCTAACGGCTTTCCGCGCGAAGAAGGCTTCGATATCACTGTAGCTTCGGAAATTATGGCCATCTTTTGTCTCGCGACTTCTATTAAGGACTTAAAAAAAAGACTTAGTAAAATTATAGTAGCTTACTCTAGAAAAGAAAATCGACCTATCACCGCGTCTCACTTAAACGCGGAAGGAGCTATGGCGGCTTTGCTAAAGGATGCAATAAATCCAAACGTAGTCCAAACGCTAGAAAACAATATAGCGTTTGTCCATGGAGGCCCTTTCGCAAATATTGCGCACGGCTGCAATTCGGTAACGGCAACTGAAACCGCGCTGGGACTGGCTGACTATGTAGTAACCGAAGCAGGCTTTGGGGCAGATTTAGGAGCTGAGAAATTTATTGACATAAAATGTCGTGCAGCTGATTTAAAACCTCAATTAGTCGTACTTGTAGTTACTATACGAGCATTAAAATTCCATGGTGGCGTAAATAAAGAACACCTAGACAAAGAAAACTTAGAAGCAATCGATCGAGGATTTATAAATCTAAGCCAGCACTATGAAAATATCACTAATCAATATCAATTGCCGTGTGTGGTTTGTATCAATCACTTTAGCGAAGATACGGATGCCGAAGTGGTTTGTTTAGAGAAACTAGTCCAATCTATCGGTGGAGTTCCTATACTGTCAAAGCACTGGGAGTTAGGAGGCTTAGGAGCCGAGGAATTGGCCAAAAAGGTAAAAAATATCTTAGATGAAGGCCCCTATCAGCACTCCTATGTTTACCCTACGAAAGCGCATCTCTGGGAAAAGATTAAAGCGATTGCGACAAAGATCTATGGCGCTTCAAGCATAGAGGCGCCCATCAAAATCCGGAGAAAACTGGACGAGTTTGGAGAACAATTTCCTGATTTTCCAGTTTGTATCGCAAAGACTCAAATGTCTTTTTCCAGTAATCCTGAAGTCAGGGGAGCACCGAAAAATCATGTGCTAGAGATTAGTGACGTAAAAGTCTCCGCTGGGGCAGGTTTCATCGTGGTGATTGCTGGCAATATGATGACCATGCCAGGCCTACCTAAAGTTCCGGCAGCGGAAAAGATAGATATTGACGATGAAGGAAATATAGTAGGACTGTTTTAATTTTAGATACGCGATTATGTCAGCCAATAGGTAACTGCTTGCGAAAACAGAGGAACGCTACCCTTGTAGCGTTCCTAACACAGAAACTACAGATTATTCAGTATGTTTTCCGCCGAGCTGGCCTTAACATCCGACGCAGCAGCCTCTCTGTGTAGCTGAGTAACTACGCCATCTTCAACCACTACTGCGAAACGCTCCCCACGGGTTCCCATACCAAACCCACTTGCATCTAGTTGCAAACCTAAAGCCGTTACATAATCCGCATTGCCATCGGCAAGTAATGTGACTTTACCTTCAGCACCTTGATCTTTACTCCAAGCCCCCATAACAAAGACATCATTCACGGATAAACATGCGATATTGTCGACACCCTTAGCCTTTAACTCATCAGATTTTTCGATAAAACCTGGTAAATGTTTTGCCGAACAAGCAGGTGTGAATGCTCCCGGTACTGCAAAAATTACGGTTTTCTTTCCCGCAAATAATTCTTCACTTGTTACTTGCCCTGGCCCTTCAGCAGTCATTACACCAAAAGCACCCTCAGGCATCTTATCTCCAACTTGTATAGTCACAATTACCTCCACGTTTAACAATCAAAGCACAAGCCTAACATAATAACACAGCCTCTCCGACTTAAGCTCGCTGTATCGCAGCGCCCTACTATATTTATGAGGAGCTTCTAAGAAGCGCTGCCGCGGCACCAACCCCGCTACCCAACGTTACCTCAATACCGGAGTCACACAAAGCCATTTCAGTTCCAGCTAGAGCGCTTAGTATCATCAATTCGTTCATATCACCAAGATGACCAATCCGAAAAACCTTTCCAGCTACTTCTGTTAAGCCTCCACCCAAGGACAAGTTGTAACGATTATAAGCATTTCTCACCACGTCATTACTATCCATACCCTCAGGTACACAAATGGCGGTCACAGTATCGGAATATAAAGTCTCATCGTTAGCGCATAGCTCTAGTCCCCACGCACTTGCTGCCGCTCGAACCGAATTAGCGTAACGCGCGTGCCTCTTATAGACATTCTCCATACCCTCTTCCAACAGCATGTCTACAGACTCTCTCAGGCCTCGAAGCAATGTCATCGCTGGAGTGTAGGGGAACCATCCGCCCGCATTTGAAGCACTCATTTGAGAAAAATCAAAATAGTATCTGAACGATTGGGCAGTCTTACTTTTTTCCAGCGCTTTTTCACTAACGCATACCACACTCAGACCGGTAGGAAGCATCAGACCCTTCTGAGAGCCGCTGACGGCGAGATCAACGCCCCATTCATCCATCCTAAAATCCAGACTTCCTATTGAACTAATTCCATCAACAGCTAGAAGCGCGGGATGCTGTAAGTCATCTAGTAATCGACGTACGGCTGCCAAATCACTTGTAACACCAGTCGCTGTCTCATTGTGCGTAACTAGAACCATTTTAATCAGATGAGTCGAATCGTTAGTCAAAACCCGCCGGTACTCTTCAAGAGGTACACCCTCGCCCCAAGGCGTTTCTATCAACTCAACCGCCATCCCTAGTTTTCGACACGACTCGGCCCAAAGATGCGAAAATTGACCAAATCTACTTTGTAAAACTCTATCCCCAGGCGAGAGTGTATTTGTGATCGCGGCCTCCCATCCACCAGTTCCTGATGATGGGAAAACAAAAACCTGACCTTGTTCAGTCCTGAATATCTTTTTCAGATCTTCAAATAATGGTAACGCAAATTCAGGAAAGTCTGCGGCCCTATGATCTTCCAACGGTATGTCCATAGCACGTCGAATTCGATCTGGGATATTGGTAGGTCCTGGTATGAACAAAAAATTTTTTCCGGGCACGAGAATTCAAGCCTCCTAAAATAAAATATCTTCTATAAAAATTTGGGTTCCTAGTTATGCACAGGCGCGTGCAAATCATTAAGCGAGGCCTCATCTTCCTCTCGAGCCAATTTGGCTTGATCAGAACGCAAGTTGCTCACGTTATGCAAATAATCGGAACTAACATCGCCTGTGATATAAGTACCGGTAAAGCACGACTGTTCAAATTCTATAGGGCCTTTATCCCCATAACCAACCGCGCTCACTAGATCTTCATTATCTTGATAAATTAAAGCGTCAGCGCCAATCAAGCGTTGTACTTCACTTACGTCTCGATCGCAGGCTATTAATTCAGCGCTAGTGGGCATATCTATACCATATACATTAGGATACTTTACCGGCGGCGCTGCTGACGCGAAATAAACTTTACGAGCTCCAGCATCTCTAGCCATGTCAATTATTTGACTCGACGTTGTCCCACGCACTATAGAATCATCTACCAACAGTACGTTTTTCCCTTTAAATTCTAGCTCAATCGCATTCAGCTTTTGCTTAACAGATTTTTTACGCATCGCCTGACCAGGCATAATAAAAGTGCGAGGAATATAACGATTCTTAATGAACCCCTCTCGATATTTAGAATTAAGGACATTTGCAATTTCCATTGCGGCAGTTCGCGCTGTATCTGGCACAGGAATCACCACATCAATATCTAGATCGGCCCATTCTCGAGCTATCTTAGCCGCGATAGATTCCCCCATCCGCATACGCGCCTTATGAACCGAAATTCCGTCTATTATCGAGTCAGGCCTAGCAAAATAAACGTGCTCAAATATGCAGGGATAATGAAAAGTTTTCTCCGCACATATCTCTGATTTCAAATCTCCATCACTACTAATAAATACGGCTTCGCCTGGCGCGACATCACGTACAAAATTGAAGCCTAAGGAATCTACCGCCACACTTTCCGATGAAACAATAAACTCCGATCCCAAATCCGTTTCACGCACACCAAAACAAAGAGGACGAATACCATAGGGATCGCGAAAAGCAACAAGTCCGACATTAGCGATCATCGCTACCGCTGCATAAGCACCTTTGCATCTCTCATGTACTCTGCGTATGGCACTGAATATATCTTTCGCATCAATAGAAAGCTTACCTATACGCTGTAGCTCATGCGCAAAGACGTTTAACAAAACCTCCGAGTCAGATTCAGTATTAATATGTCTCAAGTCATCTTCAAAGAGTTCCTGCTTTATATTTTCCGCATTAGTTAAATTTCCATTATGTGCAAGGGTTATACCGTAAGGAGAGTTTACATAAAATGGTTGCGCCTCAGCATTTGAAGAGACACCAGCAGTTGGGTATCGAACATGACCAACCCCCATATCACCTCGTAAATTCATCATATGTCGGGTCTGAAAAACATCTCTTACCAATCCATTCGATTTTCGCAACAAAATACGACCGTCGTTGTTAGTGGCAATACCCGCGGCATCCTGTCCACGGTGTTGAAGCATTGTTAAGCCATCATAGATAAGCTGATTCGCTGGAGATTTTGCTACTACTCCAATAATTCCGCACACAAATTTTCTCCAAGCTTAGAAGTCGTGATCTGTTTCAAACTTTGAGGGCGACCACATCAAAATAATTTTCACCGCACTTTCTAGCGGATCCGAAAACTTGGCTTGACGCCACCAAGACTCTTCGGATAGCGCCCCGAGCGTACCTAAAAATACGAGGAAGCAGATAAAAATAAACCCTCGTGCGATTCCAAAAAAAAGACCAAAAAGTCGATCTGCAAAGCCGACACCTCCCCTAGAAATAATGTCTGATAAGAATCGCTTAATCACAGCGGACAAAATGAAAACGCCAATAAAAATCAAGAAAAAACAAATTATATTTCTCAAACTATCGATAGTTACATAAGACTCTATAAAGACTCCCAGCGCTGTAGCATACTTAAACCCGAAAAATATTCCGAAAAACCAGGTTAACAGCGATAGAGTTTCGCACACTATCCCTCGGAACAACCCAATAGTGCCCGAGAATAAAACAATGGCTAGTAAGATTATGTCTGTCCAGTTCATATTGGAACCGAAATTCATTTAAGTTGCGATTGTAACAGAGTCATCTATTCTATAACAGCAGTCATAGGCACATGCTTAATCAGTATGCTCCGCAGCTGGTTACTTTTGCGCAGTTTCGATCGTATTTCTTCAGCCTGACGCAAATCCATATGTGGGCCAACTAGTACCTTAAAAGCCCTGATCCCATTATTCTTAGCAGTGCGCACATATGCTGCGAAACCTTGCTCCCTCAGAAACTTGACTTGACTATCGGCGTTAGCACGCCTCTCAAAGCTACCTACCTGTAAGTCCCAAGAGTCTACTTCATAAAGTTGAGGCTCAGTCCGACGAGCAGTATTATCTAACTTTTCGATCAAAGAGGCGATCTCATCTTTCGGGATCGGAGCAATAACTTCGCTACTTAAGTCGGGTGATCTGGGGTCTATCTGAAGTTGGAGCTCATAATCACTTACATCAGGCGATAAAAACATGGGCAACAAAATAAGAGCTGTCGAAACTAGGATTAAGAAGCCAACCAGTCTTTTTTTCAAAATCTCACTCATCAAGCTGTCTTCTCCTGAATGAATTTCATCGCCTCACCGACTGTGATAAACGATCCGGTAATTATTAGCCTATCCACCAAGTACTTGTTCTCGAAAATTTCACTCAATATTTGATCACATGAAGAATGACAACTGGTCTTAAGCTTTTTGTCAAGATTCTTCGCTGTTTCCATTGCCTCCTCTGCAGATAAAGCACCTGCGTTATCTAGTTCAACTAAATACAAGTGATCAACCACCGGAGTTAAATGCGTCAAAAAGCCTGCAACATCTTTTGTAGACAACATCCCGAAAATACACGCTGTTTTCTGGACTTTTCTCATGCCCATTATTTCTCTAGATAAAATTTCTGCTGCTGGCTCATTGTGCGCCACATCAATAAAAATCTCGAAACCCAAATCGTTAGATATTGACTGCATCCTGCCTGGAATAGTGAGGCTATGACAGACCTTTCGCACAGAGGATTCAAGGAGTTGTTCGTCTATATTTAAAAGTTCAAGTACTTTCAGCACCCCTGATATATTGCGAAGCTGATGAGCTCCGAACGTTACTGGATACGGAAGCTTAGTAAGACTTTTGGCGTTACTAAACCACTCCCAATAGCTATCTTCAATCTCCATAAAATAGTCGACACCCAATATCGAGAGTTCCGCTTCTATTAGTTCAGCATGGGAATAAATAGCACGCGGCACTTCCTTATCAGAGCATACGACTGGTTTCCCCGGTCGCATAATACCGGCTTTTTCTAGGGCAATTTCCTCCCGAGTTTCTCCGAGCCATTCGACATGATCGAGCCCAATCGAAGTGATTAATGCTACATCAGACTCAACAATATTAACCGCATCAAGCCTCCCGCCTAAGCCAACCTCTAAAATAACGAAGTCTAGGTTGTAAGCATCAAAAATATTTAGCGAGGCTATGGTTATAAATTCGAAATACGTCAAGGCAGCAGAGCCCGAGATTTTACTAAGCGTGTGGAACGCATTGCATATCTCTGTAGAAGAAACATTATGCCCATTAACTCTTATACGTTCGTTAAAATCAGTGATATGTGGAGAAGTATATGTGCCCACCTTGTAACCCAATTCTAATATAAAGGCTTCAAGATAATGACAACACGAGCCCTTTCCGTTCGTGCCGGCGACGGTAATAACTTTGGGCGACAAGTTAACTAACCCGAGCTTGGTTCCGATATCCAAGCAGTTACCTAAGCCGAGTTTTATCTCATCGCCCTCTACATTTTCTAACCAGTCCAACCACATAGCCATACTAGCTTCCGCTTTTGGCGGAGCATCCGCTCTAATAGCTTTACGAACTAGCTCTGGCATCATCATAGATTGGAGAAGTTCGTCACTGAAGCGTGTTTTCCCTGCGGCGCGTTTGCGTAAATGTGGAAAGAATAGACACTATTGTGCTTTTTAATTCACGACGATCGACAATCATATCAATGGCGCCGTGATCTAATAAAAATTCGCTGCGCTGAAAGCCATCCGGAAGTACTTGCCGCACGGTCTGCTCTATAACCCGAGGTCCAGCAAACCCAATCAACGCATTCGGTTCTGCAATAGTTACATCACCAAGCATAGCTAAACTAGCAGAAACACCTCCAGTAGTTGGATCCGTTAAAACTACTATGTAAGGTAGGCTATTTTCTCTCATTTCAGCTATCGCTGCGCTGGTTTTGGCCATTTGCATAAGTGATATCAGTGCTTCTTGCATGCGCGCACCACCGCTTGTACAAAAACACACCAAAGGTATCTTGGCTTGTAAACAGCGCCTAACTGCTCTCACAAATCTTTCACCCACGACAGAACCCATGGAACCTCCCATAAATGAAAAATCGAAAGCTGCAGCAACAATAGGCATGTTATCAATCGTACCTTCCATGGCTATGAGTGCATCACTTTCACCCGTATTTTTCTGTGCCAAAGTTATACGGTCTCGGTACTTTTTATTATCTTTAAATTTAAGGAAATCGAATGGACGTAACTTACTCCCAATTTCTCGTCCACTATTTAGATCCAAGAATGTCATTAGTCTCCGACGCCCAAACAGCCGCATATGCGCATTGCATTTAATACAAACCTGAAGGTTTCTCTCAACTTCAGCTCGATAAAGTACTGCCCCGCACTCAGGACAACTTGTCCACAATCCTTCAGGAACCGAGCTCTGTCCATTACCTTCGGTACGGATCCTTTTTGGCAGTAATTTTTTAAACCAGCTCAATTACATATTCCTTCAAAAGTTCTGCCTTTACTTGATTTAGATCGATTGATTAATACTAGTTCTGAGTTCCCGCAAAAAATGGGTGACATTTTCGGCTATCTCAGACACAGTCTCGCCTTTTTCAATAATTTCTACGATAGCACTACCGACAACCACACCATCTGATATCGCGGCCGCATCCACAGCTGCTTGTGAATTACGAATTCCAAACCCCAGTCCTACCGGGATACCCGCAATACTTTTCGTCCTATCAATATTATCCTTAATTTCATTTCCGTCGAATTGTTTATCCCCAGTCACTCCTTTTACAGCGACGAAATAAACAAACCCAGAAGCATATTCGCAAATTTTCCTAATCCTCTCCTCCGGAGAGTTGGGTGCGACCAAGAATATCTGGGCGATACCCACCGGTTCAAACGCACTCTTGAAAGGAGCGGCCTCTTCTGGGGGTAAGTCAACCACCAAAACTCCATCGGCACCGACTTCATTGCATCGATCCGCTAGAGTACCAAGACCCATACGTTGAAACGGATTGCAGTACCCCATAAGGACCACTGGCGTGTCTAAATCTTTTTGTCGGAATACGCCTACACAATCTAATACATCACTTAAACTCGTACCAAGACTCAACGCTCTTTCGCTCGCTCTTTGGATAACTTCCCCATCAGCCATAGGGTCGGAGAATGGCACCCCAAGCTCAATAATATCAGCCCCGCCTGCAACTAAAGCATGCATGATATCAGGGGTCGCCTCCAAAGTAGGATCCCCCGCGGTGACAAAAGCGATCAGTCCCTTCATCCTATCTGAGTTTAATTTTTCAAAACAAGCATTAATTCGATTCATAGTATTACCCTATAAAACAATACCAACCCTAAATTACAATGTAATCGAGTTAAGCGTCGCTATAGTTTGTATATCCTTATCTCCTCGTCCTGATAGATTCACCACGATGGTCTTTCCTTGTCCCATAACAGTGGCTAATTTTTCAGCATAAGCCAGCGCGTGACTAGTCTCGAGAGCAGGAATAATTCCTTCTAATGTAGTCAGCCTATCAAACGCTTCTAAAGCCTCACCATCGTTTACAGTCTCATATTGCGCCCTACCAATATCCTTTAACCATGAATGCTCTGGCCCCACTCCGGGGTAGTCGAGTCCAGCACTTATAGAGTGAGTCGATTCAATTTGACCGCACTCGTCTTGCATTAGATAGGTTCGATTCCCGTGTAGAACCCCAGGGACACCTGCACTTAAAGGAGCGGAATGTCTCCCACTAGCCAAGCCCTCTCCACCGGCTTCTACTCCGACCATCGCAACATCCGAATCATTTATAAATGGATGAAATAGACCAATTGCGTTTGATCCCCCACCAACACATGCGACTAAAGCATCTGGCAGAGAACCTATCTGTTCAAGACATTGACAACGAGTTTCTCGGCCGATAATCGATTGGAAATCTCGCACAATAACCGGATAAGGATGCGGTCCAGCAACCGTACCTATAATATAAAACGTAGTGTCTACATTTGTAACCCAATCACGAAGAGCTTCATTTAGAGCATCTTTAAGTGTCCGAGAACCCGACGTGACTGGGACTACTTGCGCACCCAGCAACTTCATTCGAAAAACGTTAGTTGACTGCCTTTTTATATCGTCCTCTCCCATATACACACAACACTCTAAGCCGAGTCTAGCTGCGATTGTCGCGGTTGCGACGCCGTGTTGGCCCGCACCAGTTTCCGCAATAACCCTAGGCTTCCCCATTCTTTTGGCCAACAAAGCCTGTCCGACGGTATTGTTTACCTTGTGAGCACCGGTATGATTTAAGTCTTCGCGCTTGAGGAAAATTTTCGCACCACCTATTTCTTCAGACCATCTTTTGGCAAAATAAAGTGGACTGGGACGACCTACATAATACTTGAGATCATCATCTAATTCCGCCAAGAATTCTTCGTCAGACATATATTTTTTATACGCATTTTCTAAATCTAGCAAAGGCTGCATTAACGTTTCAGCAACAAAGCGACCGCCATAATCACCAAAATATCCGTTCTCATTGGGCAAAGGAACGTCAGGTTTCTCATCAGTACCAACAATATTCACTTCATTATTTTTCAATCGACCGCACCCGCTTTATGAATTCTTCCATTTTAGCGTGATCCTTCACGCCTTTCTTCAACTCTACCCCGCCACTGACATCAACTGCATAAGGCGATGTCACATTTATCGCACCGATCACATTTTCCAGATCCAAGCCTCCGGCTAAAATAATCGGCTTATCAATATTCTTAGGCACTAATGACCAATCGAACGTCTTACCAGTTCCACCATAAGACCCCCGTACCATAGTATCCAAAAGTAATGAATTAGCTCCATTGTAACGCTTTGCCTCAGCAGCTAAATCAGTTTCTTCACCTACTCTAATAGCTTTTATCCATGGTTTTGAAGACAATCCACATTCGTACTCGGATTCATCACCATGAAATTGTACCAAGTCTACCCCAGTGTCGCTTACCGTTTTTTTTAGCATTTCATGTTCAGCATTAACGAATAAACCAACACACGTTACGAATGGCGGTAGCTTATGGATTATAGCCGCGGCATCGGAGGGATGAATATATCGCGGACTAGATGGGTAGAAAACAAATCCTAGGGCATCAGCACCGAAGTATACTGCCGCCTGAGCATCCTGTATTGAGGTTATACCGCAAATTTTTGTGCGCACATATGGCAAAATATTCTTCCTAATAACCGCCTTTCAGAATTATCACATTTAAAGGCACCAACATATAGTCGCAAATTACTTAACTGCACTTAACCCAGCTCAGACAAGTTCTCTATAAGACGGAGCTGGTATCTCAAACTCTTCCGGATAATGAACATCCGAAAGATACAAGCCATCAGGAAGCGCCGTGACTCCACCTTGTGACCTATCTTTATAAGATAAAACTTCACCGGCCCAACTGGGATCTCTACGACCACTACCTATTTCCATCAAAACACCGGCTAAATTTCTCACCATATGTTGCAAAAATGCATTTGCAGTCACCTTGAACAACAAAATCTCAGATTGTTTTTTAACTTCACAACAGGATACTCGTCTAACCGCATTTTTAGCTTGACAACCTTTTGCTTGAAACGTGGAAAAATCATGCCTTCCCAACCAATGACTACAGGCTTCATTCATTGATTTAATATTCAATGGACGATAGTCCCATGTCGCTTTTTTATTCCATACGGCTGAACGGATCGGTCGATTGTAGATAAGATAATTGTAAGTACGTTCGATCGCGCTAAATCGAGCATGAAAGCTCTCCGGTACTATTTTAGCCCAAATCACCGAAATTGAATCGGGCAAGTTGGCGTTGCACCCATGCGTCCAGGAGCGCGGGGCTCTATCGATTTCAGTATCAAAATGGATTACCTGAAATAACGCATGGACACCAGAGTCAGTCCGGCCTGCACAGGTTGTAATAATTGGTTCATTAGCCACTATCCCGAGCGCAGTCTCTATCGCGCTTTGAACAGTTTTCTGCCCCCGCTGAGACTGCCATCCTTTGAAAGTAGAGCCATCGTACTCTATTCCTAGCGCGATTCTCACAGCAGACAACTCATATTGGTGTAATAACAGGAAATGAAGTTTGAGCCATTAATTGACTAGAGAATCTAACATTGCCGCGGCCTCATTTCGATGGTCGCTGGAGGCGGAGATCATCACGCTCTCTAGAATTCTACGCGCACCATCAGAATCTCCCACATCCATTAACGCCCTAGCTAAATCTAACTTAGACTCAAAGTCTAGGAGCGTATCTAACTCCCCTATTCCTGCCTCGCTCCTACTTAAATAATCAGGCCTCTGCCTAGCTTCAATAGCGTGTGTACGTTTTGATTGGGGGCGGAATATCACCCACAAAAAAAGCACACTACTGACTAATGTCCATAAATTGATATCGAAATTTGCCAGGCCTTTGTACCAGAGGAGGTCGGAAAGTCTTTCACTCGTAACCCTTTCCCCATTGGCACTTGGGGTTCTTGAAGAAAGCTCTTTCTCATCTAAATCATAACCTACTCGAGCTCTCAATAACGCGATTTCTCTATTTTTAATTATGAGTTTATTGTAGAGATCAGCATAAATATCGGATTGGGCAAAGGTCCGCAAACTATCGTCAGAGATAGTCCCTAGCTGGGGACCCACGCCTGATGTTTCGCCCATCGCTGCGATAGCAAATGAAGTATTAACACAAAATAGGCAAATCGCACTAATTATAATTGCTTGGAGGCTTTTAATGACTCGTCCCAACTGGCTTTGGATGCAAACCACCTTCTACTAACTTTTCTGCAATTTGTACACTATTTAAAGCAGCACCTTTTCTTACGTTATCGGAAACAATCCACATATCTAATCCTCTCGGACAAGAAATATCCTCGCGGATCCTTCCTACGAGACAGTCATCATTATTTGCCGCATCAGTCACGGCGGTAGGGTATCCTCCATCTATCATGTCATCGATCACTCTCACACCAGCCGCATTTTTAAGTAATTCACGCGCCTCATCAGCCGTGATTTTTTCCCTAGTCTCAATATGTACTGCCTCTGAATGCCCATAAAAAACAGGAACCCTTACTGCTGTCGGATTAACTAACAAGGCGCTATCATTCATGATTTTCTGAGTTTCCCACACCATTTTCATTTCTTCTTTTGTGTAACCATTTTCCTGAAAAACGTCTATCTGCGGTAAACAATTAAACGCTATTTGTTTTGGGTAAACCTGCGATGAGACCTCTTTAGAGTTAAGAATATTAGCTGTTTGAACCGCCAATTCCTCGATACCGTCTTTACCAGTTCCAGAAACCGCCTGATAAGTACAGACATTAATTCTGTCTATTCCAACTGCATCGTATATTGGCTTCAGTGCTACTACCATCTGTATAGTAGAACAATTTGGATTAGCTATTATATTTCGCTTACTGTATCCAGAGATAGCATCAAGATTTACCTCTGGAACTATCAAGGGTATATCGTCGTCATATCGAAATTCCGAGGTATTATCGATGACTATACATCCTTTTGCCGCTGCCTTAGGGGCAAAGATCTTTGAGATAGCGCTCCCAGGTGAAAACAAGCAAATATCAACTGGACTAAAATCGAACGTATCCAGATCTTGAACTACGAGCATTTTTTTTCCAAATGACACTCTAGTTCCTGCTGAACGATTGCTCGCTACAGCATGAATGTCGCCAATCGGGAAATTTCTTTCATCGAGTAGCTCTAAAATCGTCTCACCAACAGCACCAGTCGCACCTACAACCGCTATATCATACTCTGGTCTCATCTTAGTTCCCGTCTAGATTTTATCAAATTATTTCAGCGCATCAATGATAGCAGTTGTCATTTCATCTGTACCAACTGTTGATTCATCAGCCAGGCTAATATCTGCGGTCCTCAAACCAGCGTCCAAAACAGTGCTTATTGCCTGCTCAATTTTTTTTGCTAAATCTGGCTCTTTCAATGAATACTTTAACATCATGCTAAGGGATAAAATTGTTGCAATAGGGTTAGCTAGATTCTGCCCGGCAATATCGGGTGCCGAACCATGAACGGGCTCAAACAGTCCCTTGGCGGCATCGTCTAGAGATGCGGATGGTAACATACCGATAGAGCCGGTTAGCATAGCCGCCAAATCAGACAGAATATCGCCGAACATGTTCGAGGTGACCAGTACATCAAATTGTTTAGGGTCGCGAACTAACTGCATCGCCGCATTGTCTACATACATATGCTCTAAAGAAATCGCGGGATAGTCCTTTGATACCTCCGTGACAATATCTCGCCAAAGTTCGGTGACTTCTAATACATTAGCTTTATCTACTGAACAAAGACGTCCACTGCGCTTTGAAGCTATCTCAAAAGCTGATCGCACAATACGCTCTATTTCTGTCTCAGTATAAGTTAACGTATTATACCCGTATCGCTCGCCATCCTCGCGAATTTCAACCCCCCTAGGCTGACCAAAATATATTCCACTCGTGAGCTCTCTAATGATCATTAAATCAAGTCCAGAAACAATCGTAGATTTTAAAGAAGACGAATTAACTAAGGCAGGGAATAATACAGCAGGACGAAGATTGCAGTACAAATCTAACTCCGCACGTAACCTCAGAAGCCCGCGTTCCGGTCTAATGGCTCTTTCGACTTTATCCCAACGGGGCCCTCCAACCGCGCCTAGTAGTATTGCATCCGCCTCTTTTGCAAGCTCCAACGTCTTTAGCGGTAGAGAATCTCCGTCTGCGTCAATTGCGCATCCGCCTAAGAGAGAGTGTTCTAAATCGTAGCTGTACCCGTACTTGTGTCCCAGTGCGTGGATAACACTTTCAGTAGCGCCAACTATCTCAGGTCCGATACCGTCACCGGATAACAACAAAATTTTATCAGTCATAATTATTCACGATTTTTAAACACCTTATTTTACAGTAAAGTACGAGAATGTGGCACTGTAAAAAATTATCGCAAAGTTAGAGTTATGATCGTAGAACAAATGACTGTAAAATAGTTTTACAATGAATTCAGGCCTAAAAAAATTACATCCTTATCCTTTCGAAAAAATGGCGGAAATGAGGAAAGAGCTAACACCTCCTAGCGACAAGAAATTGATCAATTTGTCCATAGGGGAACCAAAACTTCAAGCGCCCAAAATTGTTCTAGAAAGCCTCGCCAAACAATTAACAACTACTAACAAATATCCTACTACGAGGGGAATGATTGAGCTTAGAAACACTATTAGTGAGTGGGCGACCCGTCGATTCAACTTAGACACCGGCCAACTTAACCCTGCCACACAGATACTCCCGGTTAATGGGACGCGGGAAGCGCTATTTTCAATCGCCAATACAATATTAGATAAAACAAGCGCCAAAAATATTGTAGGTTTACCTAATCCATTTTACCAAATATATGAAGGCGCAGCTCTGCTAGCTGGTGGAGTTCCGTATTACTTCGATTGTCCTGAAAGCAAATCTTTTCTGCCTCAAATTGAGGACGTCCCAACTACCGTATGGGAGAAAATGGCTTTTGTGTATGTTTGTTCGCCTGGAAATCCGTCCGGAAGTGTGATGAGGGCAAATGATTACGAAAAGCTACTGGAACTAGCCGAAAAATTTAACTTTTATATTATCGCTGATGAATGTTATAGCGAGCTGTATGACTTTACTAAAGAGCCTCCATTAGGGTTACTCGACTGGTGCAACAGATACGGTAATAACACTTTTAAACGTTGTCTAGTGATGCATAGTCTGTCGAAACGTTCGAGTTGTCCAGGGCTACGATCTGGATTTGTGGCGGGCGACCCGCACTTGATGACTGACTACTATCAATATCGAACCTATCACGGCGGAGCGATGCCTATCCACATTCAATACGCAAGTATTGCGGCATGGTCGGACGAAGAACATGTCATTATCGCCAGAGAATTTTATAGAAATAATTTTAAGCGCGTTTACCAAGTACTTAATCAGCATATCGAAATAACTATTCCAGAGGCGGGCTTCTACCTATGGATTAAGCTCCCAATCGACGATATTTCTATGTGTAAGTGTTTGTTCGCAGAAAAAGGAGTGCTTCTACTTCCGGGACAATATCTGGGTCGCACGTTGGATGGTCGTAACCCTGGAGAAAATATGGTTAGGATGGCTCTCGTAGAGTCTGAGGAACGCTGCCAATACGCAGCTGAAAGCATGCTAAGTATTATCTAATTCCAAATAGGAGAAAATTTATGACAGCCCTTCCTGTAGTCATTGAAAAAGCATATGAAGAAATTGGTCAACTTACTACCAACACCGCCAGTAGCGAGCTCTTAGATGCGGTCGCTGAATCACTCAATCAACTAGATTCTGGTGAAATTCGAGTAGCTCAGCCTTCTGAAGATGGTTGGAAAGTGAACGAATGGGTAAAAAAAGCGGTACTTCTATCGTTTAAACTTGCAGATAACACAATGATGCAGGGCGGCTTCACAAACTATTTCGATAAAGTTAAATCAAAATTTGAAAATAAAACGCATACTCAGTTTGAAGAAATTGGTGCTAGAGTCGTCCCTCCCGCTGTTGTGCGGCACGGATGTTTTATAGGAAAAAGCGCAGTCTTAATGCCTAGCTATGTAAATATCGGAGCGTACGTTGATTCTGGAACAATGGTGGATACTTGGGCAACGGTAGGCTCTTG
>Ga0315320_10000268_pt1 | contig 41793 bp, 34 predicted proteins | sample M140m21515metaG_FD_203458 | JGI IMG/M metagenome (GOLD analysis project Ga0315320, IMG submission 203458) | Ammonia-oxidizing marine archaeal communities from Monterey Bay, California, United States - M1 40m 21515 | ecosystem: Environmental > Aquatic > Marine > Coastal | place: USA: California... | reverse complement strand
TTCAAGAAGATGATGATATTCAAGAAGATGATGATATTCAAGATGAATCTAGTGAAGAACAAAGTTCTGCTACTACTTCAGAATCTCCAGCAATGAATGAATTAATTAATGTAATAAGTTCTCAATTGTCACAGACATTAAGTAATCAATTATCATCTGTTTCAGATTTGTCTCTTAATAACTTAGATAATAGAGGATTAAATTTAGAATATTCTTTTGAAACACCAGCAGGTGGATTCACAATATCATCTGCCTCTGCGTCCAGTATAGGTGAAATGTTAAGAAATTTCAATCAACCTCCAAATCGCCAACAATAATTTAAATGTATTTAAAGTTATTGTTAATAATATTATATGATTGATAAGGTAGCTATATATAATTTCTTAACTTCGATAAAACCACTAATATTATTTTATTCAGGATGGATTTTTTTACATTATATTTGTTCACAACTATATGTTTATTATTGTGTTCCTAACACATGGTATGGTATATTTATTTCTCCATTTATGACAATGGCTCCACATTGTACTGCTTTCAGATGGGTAATATACGAAGCAGGAAATATCCTTTATACTATGTGGATTGGTATAGGAACATGGACCGTTAGTAATTTATTAACATTTACACCCTTGAAAGATTTAAAATGAACATATTTAGAATTAAAAAGAGAAGTAGAAAAAGCAATAAGTAAAATACAGCATATAAACTACAAAAATTATTTTAAATTAAATTTAAATATATAATATATTATATATGACTACTCTTGAACTTTTACATTGTGAATGGGATGAACAAACACAAAAATCGAAGAATTGTAATGAACCTTATAAATTTATAAGTTTAGGAAAGCTAGATATGATGCCAGGAGATTTTGAGGCTCCAGATGAGAACCTCCCTCCAATAAATGAAATTTTAACACTCGTATCTGGTAAGTTTCCACTAACTGATTATAAAGATTTATATGAAAATTCAAAAGAAACATATAAATTTAAAAATGAAAATGGAAAAGTATATGAATTAATATTGGACGGATTTAATAATGCGTGCCATTCAGGACGAGTGAATAGATATAATAAATGTAACTTAGATGTATTACTTGCACCAAAGAAAGGAGGAGCATATTATTCAAAAAAAAGTAACAGAAGAAAAAGGAATAAAAGAACTAAAAGAACTAAAAGAACTAAAAGAACTAAAAGAGCTAAAAGATCTTCTAGAAAAATTTAAATAAGTAAAAATATGTTCATTTTAAATCTTCAAGGGTGTAAATCATAAACAATATATATAAAAATTATTATATTTTATATATATTAATGAGTAACATACTAGTGACTTTAGGATTATATATTTTAAATAATTCACTACATAAAAGTAATGTAATAAAGTCGTCAATATTTTCTACACAATTTCCCAAACTATTAGAAGATGATTTAGATTATAAGGGTGGTTATAATGAGGTAGAGTTTAATCATCCAGATGATTCAGTAGAGAGATTATATAAAATAAAGGAAATATTTAATAAAAAAAAATTATTATTATTATTAGAATCTAATAGTGTTTCTCAAAATGAAAAATTGGAGTTAATTAAAAGAGATATAAATCCACCATCGTATGTTCCATCTATAATATCAGGAGGATTAATGGATGATTGGGAGTTTGATTTACATAAAGAATGAAGTAATATTTTTCATATTATTTTTTCTATTGTCAGTTTCTCGGAGATATTTATCGAATAATAATATTTTCACTTCTTTATTTTTGAGGTCATTAATCTTGTCTTCAAGTTTATCTGGGTCATCATATGTATTTCTAAGTGTAGCTATTTTCATTTCAAAATTTTTTTTCTTTCTTTTAAAAGAATCCATCTTTTCTAATACTAATGCAAATACTTGTTGAACTGGTTTCATAATTTGATTTGTTATGTAAAACGCATAGTTTGGTCTAATTTTATTTTCAATAATATATTCAGGATGTTCAATTTTTTCACCTTGTAGTGCGTTTTTATTCTTAGTTTCAATATAGACAAATGGAATTCTATCACCACTACTTGGTTTATTACCAGGATCTCTTTTACCTATTCTATCAGCCAATACTTTATGCGCAATCTGTTGTGGATTTTTATAGTTTGAACGCAATGACTTGGTAATAATTAGCTTATCCATAGGATATTTTTCTTCAATTATATTTTGTAAACATGATTGTAGAAAATCCATTGCTTTTTGAATATTTTGCTCTTTCATCAAAATATCAATAACACCACCATATACATCCTTTACAATTGGAGCATTATCTCTTCTTTTCAAGACAATACCCATTTCATTTCTTTTACATTTATTTGGATCTAATTCATACTTCATTCCAACATATCTTTTTTTCGATAATAGACAGAATGGCATAAATGTTTTTTCATATTCTAAATCATGTGGTTTCTTTAAGAACTTACTAGCCATTTCACCAGCTTCTTGAGCTAATTGAATTGTTATGTCTAATGCTTTATGTCCTCTAATATCTTCACCTTCCAATGTTTTCAAATTAAATGTGAAGAATACTGAATCTGTATCCCCATATACATACTCCGCATTAGAATGAACCTTACCATATTTAGTATCTACTATTAAATCTCCATATGTTTCTTCTATCACTCTTTTACCATAAGTTAATAGTTTTCTTCCAGTTGCTGTGGTAGAAGCGGCAACATCTTTTTCATAAAATGTGCTTGTTTTAGCACCACATTGTCCATATAAAGAATTGGCTGTTAATTTATAACTAAGTTGTCGTTTATCTAAAATATTTTTCATAAATTCATCATTTTGTTGCGGAATCAACTTTCTTGTTGCTTTTCTAGATGCTAGTAATTCTTCCAAGATTGAAGGCATAATAGCTTTACCTTCAGGGAATTGAGCAAATCTACAAACCTTTGTTCCGCTATGAATTTTTTCGGATTTTCCTCGACTATTATTAACCCATTTAAATGTGTCATATTTAACATTGACATACTCATAAGTAGATAAATTATCATATTTAAAGTTTCCATCATCATCCTTTTCACCAGTTTCATTTATTTGCTCCCCCTCTAAATTGTATTCTTTAGTCCAAACCTTACTATCATGTGATAGATTTTCACTAATCATTGACGATGGATACAGAGAACTATAATCAACACATGCTACTGGATTATCAAGATACAAATCACATTTAGGAGGTAGAACAATAGCTCCTTCATAACCATCATCAAATAACGGTTTTTCCATTACTGGCATAAGTGTCTTCTTTTCCCTACATTTCTTGGCAATATAACTGGTTAACTTAATACCTTGACCTCTCATTACCAAGAAATTAATAGGAACACTACAAATTTTAGCCATTTCAATATAACCAGTCATTACATCAATTTTATTCATCAAATGATGAACCAAGTTACAATCCTGAATACAATATTTCGCAATTATTGCTCGTTCATTTGGACCTTCATTAGTCATTCTAAATATGTCTTGTGGTGTAACATCATCCTTAGCTAAGCCCCATCTAACATTCTTTGTCATATCAGGATTTTCAATCCCCTTAATCTCAAATGTTCCTTCGTGTTTATTCATATTCATAATTTTGAACTTTTGTCCGTCTTTATAAACTTCTGTAGAATGACTTGTTTCTTCAAAATTAATATAACTACCATTTTCCAATCCCATAAGATTTTTACTGTGGATTTTTGTAATGTCATTATTATGTTCAATTTGTTTGACACCATCACCAATAAAGTAACCTGAAACATAATCTAATTTATACGATGTCAAATTAAAGTCTCGTCTAAAATAATTATATAAATCAACTTGTAATCTGCCGGTCATTTTGATAAATTTTAATTCGTGTTCTCCACTAGCAATAACAATTTTACTTTCTTCGATATCTATTTGACCTCTATCTTCATTTTTTTTACCACATACTTCATTTAAGTTTCTGGATAGTTTCAAGAATTCTTCTTCACATTGATTTTCTCGCGCTCTGATATGAATAAATTGATAATCAAAACCAAATATGTTATATCCAATAATAATATCAGGATCTTCTTTTAAAATTAAATCCCTCCAAGCCATTAGCAACTCTTGTTCAGTCTTGAAACATTTAATTTCAGAATTATCAATTTCTGGAACATCAGAACAAGTATCGAGTGCTAAACAGTTATTCAGATAAGGTTTTTGTTCACCATAATTGAGAAATGTTGAACCGATAAATGTTACTTTATCACCTTCTAGTGTTGGAAATCCTGAACCAGCAAATGCGTCTGTAAGTTTATCTACTTTTTCTTCACGCTTAACACCAGCACTATTAATTAAGTCAATAATAGTTGTCTTCATATCAATCTTAGATTTTTTATTACTTGTTTCATTTTCCTCATCATCATACATAGCTCTTTCAAACATTCTTTCAATAGACGATTCTTGAGAAGATTTCTTACAAAGATTCTCAATATTTTTAGAGAATAATATCTCTAATAAAGCGTTTAATTTCTTTATAGTAGGTTGGGTTTTAGGGTATACTTTTTCAACATTAATCATATCATCAAAACCAAACGCAGTCTTGATAATTTTAATAATTTGTGTTTTAGATACTTCGTCCTCACTGTGATCGTAAAATTCCATAATATTGTTAGCCAGTTTTTTATATGATTTAATTGGAACAGGAAAGTCTCCATGACTACTACTTGCCTCAATATCAAAGCTACAAATTTTATATGGAACTCTGGTTTCCTTTTTATTTAATGGAAGAATATCCTTATTACTTATCGTAAATTCAAATTTACACGATGTTTTTTTACTAATAGCTCTTTTCGCTTTTTTAAGAGGTATACAAATCCATCCTGATGGACTGATTTCTTTAATATGGAAATATCTTAACAAAGGCGGTATATTGGCCTCATATAATTGTAGGTAACTATCTTTATAATAATAACCGTCTGGATTTAATCTCCTTCCACTTTTCTTATTATAATCATAAAATAAATTTTTTACTTTATTCATAACAATTGTATTTTTGAAACTAATTTTAATAAATTTATGTTCTTTTCCTCCATCAAAACCATATAACTTCTTTTTTTTAATTAACTTACATTCACCGACAGAGTCTTCAAAATACGAACCTACTTTATTTTTGATATGACCTAGAAACTCATCTCTTTTACCAAAATCCCAATCTTCATCAACCTTGATATAAAAGAATGGCATATAGTCGTTAATAAATAAACAAAATGTTTCTCCTTTCTCATTTATTCCAAAAACTTGTATAATAAATTGTTTTTTATCACAATTTTTTGATTTATCATTATCACTTCCACTAGAGGCATCTTCATTCGATTCGTCATAAATATTAAAATCTAATAGTCGACACGATTTTTCCATAATTGGCATTAATATTATATTATAGTATAGTTTTCTGTTTATTTCTTTTATCAATTTTTTATTATAAGTTAATAGATAATTCAGAATATAACAAATATTATGATTATCTTATACAATGTTGATATTATTATAAAGTAATTATTTAATAACCTCTCATACATCTTTTAATACATCTTTTATGTTTTTTTTTTGTTTTACAACAAGTTCTACATCCTTTTTTTCCGTCTCTTTTACCAATACATTTTGTTCCTCTTTTTCTTCTTTTTGTTCCTCCTAGGCTATCTTTTCTTTTTTTTCTTTTTATAAAGTTACATAGTTGATCACTCCATTCCCACGAACCAGCTTCTGGTTCATTTTTTGCTTCTCCAAAGTCAATTAAGAATATATCATTATTGTCATTAACAAATACATTAAATCGAGAAATATCATTATGGAATAGATTATTTCTCTCTAAGCAGTCAGTTATGTCAAGTAGTTTGTCTCTAATTATTTTACATTTAGTATCTGAAGTTATTTGTGAGACTGAATAATAGTCGTTAGGTACAACTGACATTTGAATATAAAATGCCTCCATTTCTTCATCTGGTTCAAAACCCAATAATTCTGATTTGTCTTCTACAAAACCATAATTTCCTAACATAGGCATTTTAAATAAACATTCTCCATAACTTATCTCATCCATTTCATAAACTCTACGCATTTCTTCAAACTGATTATGATAATGAATTTCAGATAAAATTTTATTTAATATAGATTGTTTATATGATTCATCCATAGCTGAGAATAAAAATACTTTTGTAAACATAGGAGGATTTATATCAGAATTTAAAAAATAATTTAAAGTAACTGGGAGACCTTTACCTCTTAACCGGTCAGTTTGTTTAAGTGAACGAGCAAATGTATGTTTTATTTTTTTATTCTCAATTTGCTGTCCAAAACTATTTATATTTTCAACATTAACAGTATGATTTAATAACTCTTTTAAATTCGGATTTATTAAGTCTACAATACTATCTTCGTCAGAGCTACTGTCAATTTCTAATGGAGATAGTGTTGTATATGTTTCGTTGGTTGTTTGCCCTGAATCCAAACTATAATCATCATTACTTGGTAATTCAAGTGATAATTTTGGTTTTTTTTTTAATAATGATGTCATAATTAATTATATATATTATATCTATTTAATTATTTTTGATTTATCTTCGTCTTTTGTAAGACTTGTGTTTACGACCATGGGCATGTGCGTGTTTTCGTTGAGTGCGTTTTTGAGCAGCGAATAATCCAAATGGGACAAGTGCTTGTGTTAAGAATCCACCCTTTCTGCGTCTAGAGGCAGACATACCTCCTCTGTGACATTTACATTTACATTTCTTAGAACATTTCTTTGAACATTTCTTGGAACATCTGCTGCGTTTTCGCATTGTTTTACTTTTTTTGGAACGTTTGCGACCTCCAGACATATATTGTGGCATAGGCCATCCTCTAGCTTCGGTTTGACACACTCCATATTGAGCACCATCTGTGTAAGAACAAGATGATGATCCTGAGGCGATATTTTGTTCAGCTCTTAATTCACTTCCTGTCATTATATACTAATGTAACAAAAAATAATCATACGCATTCAAATATAATATTATTTAATTATATTTGAAAATATATATATTTAACGTCTATCTTTTCTTGACTTTCTATTTTTTCTAAATGTTTTCTTACTTCCCTTTTTGCGTTGGCTTCTTTTTTGCCAAGCAAAAAGACCGAATGGGACAATAGCCTCTTTAACAAGAGCGCCATATGATCCACCCTTCTTGGAGCATCCCATACCAGCACGTCTTGCGCGTCTTCCACGAGAAGCAGATCTACCTTTTCCACGAGCACGGGAAGCAGATCTGGCTCTTCCGCGGGAAGCAGAACGAGAACGAGAGGCAGAACGGGAACGAGATCTTCTGCGGGATCTTCCACGAGATCTTCCACCGGTCATATCTGCGGAACCAGTAGCAGAATCATCACTCATTTGTGCGCGATGCGCGTTAACAGCCTGTTTCATTGAACCATCACCAACTTGTGTGCGATGAGCGTTAGCAGCAAGCTTATCAGAATTGTCAGAACTAGATGAAGTATCCATTTATATATTTGAATTAGAAAATATTATTTAAATTTAGTGTTTTTAGGTTATTACGCAATAATAAATAGAAAATTCCTAAAATTAGTAAAAAACTTATTATAACAAAGATCAATGACAAATATATATATGGATATATTTCTTGAACTATTAAACTGATAATAGGTTTAAATAATTCTTTCATTTCTTTTTTAACATCTTCTCTAGATAAAATTAATAGACATTGTTCAATTAATTGGTCCTTCATTAATTTATTATTCTATTAAAATTCTTAATATTTAGCGTGTTATATTTCTCTTTATTTAATCTTCATTCTTCTATAATGGATCAGGAAATACATTTTACGAATAATGAATTTGATTTCACACAATTATCAATATCACAACCTATATCGGTTCAAGGTGGTGCTTATTTTACAAAACTTAAAATGAAAAATGATACTCTGTATATACAATTACCTAAATGTGTTACGAAACAAGGTCTTAACGAGACTAATAAAAAAGCATATATGGATTTAATGTTTACAAATGATGATGAATATGTTATTGAATGGTTTGAAAATTTAGAGAATAAATTGGTAGATTTAGTATACCAAAAAAAAGATATCTGGTTTCAAAATGAAATGGAAAAGGAAGATATTGAAACATTTTTTAATCCAATATGTAGACCATTTAAAGGAGGTAAATTCCATTTAGTTAGAATAAATATACCTAGAAATAAAACATTAAGTTCACAATATCATTGTAATGTGTATGATGAAAACGAAAACATTATCCCTATTCAAGAGATTAATGATAAACATTCTATAATACCAGTTCTTGAAATACAAGGTATTAAATTTTCTGCTAGAAATTTCCAATTAGAATTACTTGGTAAACAGATAATGATATTAAATAATAAACCATTGTTCAAGGGATGTGTTATCAAAAGAAGTCACGAAGAAAATATTGTTGAAACCAAGGAAATCGAAAAAGAAAGTGAACTAGAAGAACCAACAAGTAATGTTGTAACTGATAATATTCATACATCTTTAGGAGATAGTTCTGAAGAAATTATTAATTTCAAAGAGAGTAACAGCGAAAGTAACACTATTCAAGATTCTATATTAGAAACATTAGAAGACGATAATGATGAATGTAATGATAATACTACCATAGATACTGAGATTGATAATAAGAATATTGAATCTGATAACTATGTGGAAACGAATAGCAGTATACCACAAGAAAATAATTCAGATTTACACGAAGATAATTTAGAAGAAAAGCTTGAGGAGATGGAGTCAAATGATTTAGAAGATATTACGACACAATTATCAGTTAATGATAATGAATCAAAAATTACTCTTAAAAAACCAAACGAAGTATATTATGAAATCTATAAAATTGCCAAAGATAAAGCCAAACAACATAAAAAGGCTGCTATCTCACATTATTTAGAAGCAAAAAAAATTAAAAATACATATCTTTTAGATGATTTAGATAATAGTGATGAATCATCTGAAGAAGAAGATAGTGATTCAGAAAAAGTTAAGAACGAAATTAATGAAATCGTAGAAGAACTGGTATAGTTTAGTAAACTTTAGAACTATATCAGAATTATATTATAAAATATGTTTTTAATTCTGAAAAAATATTTTATCCTTTATTTTATATAATGGACTTAATGAAGAACTTAAAAAAGCTCAAAGTTGAACATGTAATCCTCTTTTTAATTGGAGCATTATTTTTAATATTCCTTATCAATTCTTACAGTGCTGATAAGAATTCTAGCTCTGAACAGATGAGCAATGATGCTCGTAGAACACAAGCAGCTTACAACCAACAACAACAAGCTGCCGCTAGTGGAGTTCAACCTTCCCTACCTTTAGGTCAAAATGAGACTTACGCCTCCGCACAAGGTGTTTCTACTTCTACTCAAGGTCTTCCTCCTTCTTGCTCTAGAGCTCCTGTTGCTGATCCTTCTGAACTTTTACCTAAGGATACCAACAGTCAATGGGCTCAATTAAACCCTACTGGTTCTGGTGACTTACAAAATGTTAACCTTCTTCGTTCTGGTTACCACATGGGTATTGATACTATTGGTAACAGTTTAAGAAATGCTAACCAACAACTTCGTTCTGAACCCGCTAACCCTCAATTAAATGTTGGTCCTTGGAATAATACTACAATTTCTCCTGACACTATGCGTGTCCCTCTTGAAATTGGACAAGGTGGTCAATAAATAAATAAATTAATATAATTTTTATTATAATAATTTATTATAGATGAAACTTCGTATTAATATGTTTGGGTTTATAATTATTTTATTTGTAATATTGATTGGTCTTAAAATTTACTACGATTCGGATGTATTTAATCTACGATGTATTGTATCGACTGTTGATGGTAAAAAATATTGTGTCAGAGAGAGAAAAAATGTCACAAAAGCTTCCAATCTTTTAGCACGAACAACTGAGAAATTAGAATATTTAGTTGAAAATCTTGGACAAAGATATCCAGACAGGGATAATGTTAAAAGAATGGTAGAAAATTTTAATCCTACTACCATTAAAGAAACATTACCTACTAGTGAATATACAGCATATAGTGAAAATAAAGGAGAGAAATTAGCATTTTGTCTTAACAAAAAGAAATCAAATAATGAAAATTTAATAGATCCTAATACCTTATCTTTTGTTGCTTTTCACGAATTAGCGCATATTATGACTGAGAGTGTAGGTCATACTGATGAATTTTGGCAAAACTTTAAATTCTTATTAGAACATGCTGTAGAATTAAAACTATATACACCAGTCGATTATAAAAAAGAACCTGAAAACTATTGTGGAATGGATATTACCGACAATCCTTATTATGATTTATAAGTTAAAATTATTTTAAAAATTAATATTAACTTATATTGCCAATGCTGGTTGCGAGTAACCCTAATTGTGGGGGTGAAACTTGGGTTCAATTCCCTTGATTGGCTTAAACTATTTTTAGTTCTATTTTTGATCTAACAGTTTGTTTCTCATTACCATGTTTATCAACTATCGTAAAATAAAAATTTGGAGCATCATCATAATGAATCTTAATAACTTTATATATATTGTTATTGTGATATACAATCATACCCTCTTTTATTTTTTTGAAAATAACCATTGATGTTTTTTCTCCCTTTTCTGTAACTTCTTCTTGTAATTGATTATGAATCATAAAATAATTATCTGGAATACTAGGAAAATGCGTATCACAATCATATGAATCATTTATTAAAGTAATATATAATTCATCTATTAAAGACATATCTAGGAATGTTTTGTATATCTGTGAACCACCTATAACCCATATATTATCATATTTTTTATCTTCTAAAAATTTTAGTAGTTCGGGAATATCTGCGAAAGACTTTATAAGTTTACCGTCTTGTTCATAATTTAATTTTATTGTTTTACTCAATATAAAATGATCTCTCCCTTTAAGAAAATTTATACTATTCCATGTATTTCTTCCGATAATTAATGCATTGTTACCGTTTCCTGTAGTTATTTTTTGAAACCGTCTAAGGTCTTTTTTTAAAGTCCAAGGTAAATTATTATTTTTCCCTATGCCTTTATTTATATCCATTGCCACAATTCCATTAATAAGCATTATATATATATAAAATAATATTTTGATTTTATATATAAATGACCGAGATATATAAATTAATACATTTAGATGAAGATAATGTTAAGAATATGATTGTGTTTTATGGTAATACTGATACCGACATTGATTTAACCAAATTATTTTTGTCTGATACACAAAATGTTATGTTTGAAGGGATATTTAGTAAGGAAGAAATGGACAAAATAATTACTCAAAACATTCCAGTTATTTTCTCTACACAAATAATTTATTTAGATGATACTATTGAGACCATTAAAAAAAAAATTATTATTGCTCTAGATAATAATATTAGTTTTGATGAAATGTATTTATTTGGAAAACAAGTTCAAGAACTTAATAATTCAAAAATATATGATTTTTTAACTCAAAATGGAAAGATAGAATTAACTCAAAATATATTCTTTCAATTTCTCTCTAATATTAATAATGTTAATATTGATTTAATCCCTATCAAAGCTATCTATTCATATAATGATGTGATTGATTTAAACCTAACCGAAAATTCTCAACTAGTTAATATACCTTTAGGTCAACGTTCTATATTAGGCGACAGTATTTATAGTTTTTCATCAAATCCGTTCAAGTTAATTGATTTTGATAAAATATTAAAATTTAATGCTGACAATGTTATTACAACAACAAATAAAGACTTATTATTGTCTAATGGATTTATATTTGAAAATACAATATATTTATGTTCAGCAATGGATGTATTTAAATCAGTTATTTCCAAAAATATTTCTGAAACAGTAACTAGTAAAATTTATTTCCCTTTTTTAAATATTAAGAATATAAATGATATTAAATCATTGAATGATAACAGATTAGAACTATTGGAAGATAATAAAAATTTGATTAATGTTAAATTTGATAAACAGATTGATAATATATCACTTTTTCATAAAATCTACAATTCAAGAAAAAGTGAATTAAATTACATCGAACAAGGTATTAACACAATTCATTTTTCAATGGCTCAAGATTCTGAATATAATGTTCCTCTTGATATTATTTTTAAATTGATACATGCTACTAAAAAAATTCCTTTGATTAAGTTTAATCCATCAAAAAAACAAGAAAAAATATATAGATTGTATTGTGATAAAGTAGCGAAAAATGGAAGAAAAATTCCTTATTTATCAAAGGGATTAATATTTAAATTAACAAAATCAATTGGTCAGTCCAAACGCGTATCGTGTTACATTGAACATACTGTAAATGATAATAAAATTCCTATAGTGTTAGAATTTGATAATCTTGCTAATATTTATGTTAATATAGAATTCAAGGATACAAAATCTATACCAGACATTGAAGAAATTGTTAAAAAATCTGTTAATCCAATTATTTCTGTTGTTAAAGAATATCTTGAATCGAGTGGTTATTCAATGAAACTATTCAACAATTTATATGATAAAAATATTGATATTATTAATATCAAATATTTCTCATATATTTCTATTGATAAAAATATTAACTTGAATAATTTATTAGGGTGTGTTTCTAGTATATTTAATGTGTTAGTTGGTGAACTTAAAAAGGGTATCGTAATGAGATATAAGCGCGTATCAAATTTTAATGAAATGGATAGTCAAGAAGCATTTATTGTAGAATTATTGAACCGAGCAAACGAAGATGAAGATATTGTTAAACTACTAATGGATAATTATCAATTATCAGAGACAGATGCTCAACTTAAAATAGCAGATTTATTAAATAGTTTACAAGTTGTTCAAACATTAAATAAAACAAGAAAACTCAAAATTAAAAATAATCCCGGCTTCTTAACCAAAATTACACAAGACCAATTTAAACAAAATATTATGATAGAAATGGACAATATCAATAATATATTTTATATGTCTATTATTCCAATCTATTTAGATTCATTAATTAGAATTACCCAGTATCCTGAGTCATCCGATGTTAAAATTGAAACAATTGATACATTATGTAAAACGAGACAAATAGATGATTTAGATCAAGTTGATGATATAGTAGCACCATCAGAGAAAAAAATAACCGAAAATGTTCCTGTAGCGATTGTTGCTGACGATCTTACATTCGGAGAAGCTACAAAAACTATTAAGGATAAATCCATTAATGTATTAGATTTTTTATATGATGATGACGATGATGATGATTATGACGATGATGATGATGAAATTCAAATAGATGAGGAAGAATTAAAAGGCGGAAATTCTGATGAAGGCATTGATATCGATTTAGACGAGGATGATGACGGAGTTAGTGTGGATATGGATGGTGATGACGACGATGCTGATGGAGTTAGTGTTGACATAGATGGTGATGACGACGATGCTAATGGAGTTAGTGTTGATATGGATGGTGATGATGATGGAGTTAGTGTTGATATGGATGGTGATGATGATGGAGTTAGCGTGGATATGGATGATAATGACGGGGTTAGTATTGATATGGATGATAGTGGTGGAGATCAAGATGACAGAGTTAGTGTAAAAGAAAAAACACCCTCTCCTGTGAAAGAAAAAACACCCTCTCCTGTGAAAGAAAAAACACCCTCTCCTATGAAAGAGAAAAAATCTAAAAATATTCGTAAACCAACTAAACTAAGTATTCAAGGAGAAGAAAAATTAGAACAAAATATTACTGGTATGAAAATAGCTGACCCAAATCCATTTTTTAGAGAATTAAATAAAAAAGATCCTGTGTTATTCTTAACCGAATCAGATGGAAAATATGATAATTACTCTAGAGCATGTCCATGGAATAAACGAAGACAACCGGTTATATTAACTGATAATGAGAAAGATAAAATTGATAAGGAACATCCAGGTTCATATGAACACGCAATTAAATATGGGTCTAATCCTGATAAACAATTTTGGTATATTTGTCCACGATATTGGGATTTAAAAACTAATACTAGTTTAACTAAAGAAGAAGTTGATAGTGGTAAATATGGAGGTATAATTCCTCAAGATGCTAAGGTTGTTCCTCCTGGAACAAATATTTGGGAATTCAAGTCAAAAGATCATATAGGAAAAGATGGAGAATATACACAACACTATCCTGGATTTTTGAAAGACGATAAACATCCTGATGGTCTCTGTATACCTTGTTGTTTTAAAACATGGGACAAACCAGGACAAATAAAACGAAGAGAACAATGTAAACAAAATGAAAAAACAGTAGATAGTGAAGAGGGCGAAGAAATTATTGAAGAGAGAAATATTAGTAAAAATTCTAAATCTAAACAAGATATAGATGATTATATAAAAGGTCCTGATAAGTTTCCTTTACAAGTAGGTCGTTTTGGATATCTCCCATTTATTCTTCAAACTTTTATAGGAACTGACAATAAAAAATGTCAAATAAGTATTACCAATAAAAATTTAAAGAAAAAATATCCATGTTTTTTAAGAAAAGGAATTGAGGGAGATAAAAATAAATCATTTATTGGATGTATTTCTGATATTGCTTCAGATAAAGAGGTAAAATCAATTAAAAATTTTATTACAGATGTATTAGTAAAAATGTTAACACCAGATGTGTTTATTAATCTCCAGAATGGTTCACTTATAACACAATTCCAAGATAAAGATTTAAAAAATATAGATACAAAAAATATAGAAGATTCGGAAATATATAAAAAATTAAAAGACAAGAATATAATTCAAATAGAGAGAATTAGTAGCGCATATAAAAATTTTCTAGATTATTTACAATCTCCTACTTCATATGTTGATTATACTTATCTCTGGGATTTAATTTGTCAACCTAATAAATTGTTATTTAAAGATGGAGTTAATATGATTATATTAAACATACCTTATGATGATAGCACCTCTAATATAAATATAATTTGTCCAACAAATATTTACTCAATAAATAAATACGATAAGAATAAGGATACTATTATCATTCTTCAAAAATATGAATATTTTGAACCAATATATATTGTTCAGGATGAAAGCAAAACAAATATTATGAGCTTATCAACAATTAAATTTTATACACCTGAATTATTTTCAAGAGTTCCTCATTTAAAAGTATTCTCAGATACTATAACAGAGATATATAGTTCTAGATGTAAACCAATGCCAAGTTTACCAAATAAATATAAATATAAACAAATAAAATTTAAAAGAAATAATACATTAGAAAAAACAAAGCAAATATTAGAAAAATATAATATTGATATAGAAGATCTAGTTATTAATTATGATAATAAGGTAGTAGGACTTAATATTAACAAGGATGGAAGTAATGGATTTATTCCTTGTTTTCCGTCAGGAATTATTTCAGGATATGAATTAGTAGATATTGAAAATGATGACAATAATAAAAATATGGAAGAAACATTACAATTTTTGAAATTAATATCTGATACAACTAATAATGAGATTTTATGTAAACCTCTTGTTAAAATAATAGAAGATGAGTTAGTTATTGGTATATTAACTGAAACAAATCAAATGATACCATTAATTGAACCTGAACAAAATACTGATGAAAGTATTAAATATACAATTAATGATGATAATTTCATACAAGTTAATAAAATAACACAAATAAGTAAAAAACAAGATAAAACTCGTGAAAAATATGTTAAAAAAGTTCAATTAGAAACGGAGTTATATAATACTTTTAGAAATACATTGAGAAAGCTATTAAATAATTATAAAAATAGAAATGCTAGAAGTGAAATAGAGGAAGTTTCTAACTCTCCTAGAATGTTATATTATACTCAATTAGAAAAACTAATATTATTACTTGAATCACTGATGAATGATAATGTAAATTTTATTCCAAATAATGAAGATAACATTAAAATAATCGAGGATAATTTACAAAGTAATGGTGATGTTTTGTTAATTCCCAAAACCAATCTTTTAAGTAATTTGGATAATAGAAAAATATACTATAGTAAACTTTCTGATGAATTAATAAGATATGTTCGAATTAAACAATTTATGTTTAAACCTAAGATGTTTTTATCTTTTACAAATTTAGAATATAATCTGAATGAAAATGAAATTATTTTATTACAATCTCTCTTAACACAAGATTATTTTGATGATTTGATTCCGGATAATAAAAGTAAATATATATCATTTACTTCTTATGATACAGTTGAACCAAATACAACAGTTCCATATGATAATACATTTGATATAACAATTGAAAGGAAAAATATGAATACTGGTAAATTGGATAATATTCAAGAATTAGGTTCAAAAGATTCAAAAGGTTCAAAAGCTTTTAAAATATATAACAACTGTCCTATTACAAAAAAGGATATATTTGCGAAACTGAAATTAAAATTTAGAGGAGGTTATAAAGAAATTAATTTTTCATCAGAAAATAATAATTGTTCATTTGATGTAGTATTAACTATGGTAAATAATTATAATTCAGAAACTATAGATGTATTAGGAGTTAAAAAAATACTAGTCGACGAGTATAATAAATTATTTGATAAATATCCGGCTGATGTAGTAAGTTTATTAGATTATTATGGATATATTCTCTCATCTAAACAGTTAGCAACCAATTCTATTACATTAGAATACATTATAATGTCTGATAGTTATTATATAACAAACTTTGATTTGTTATTGATTTCAAATAAATTTAATATACCAATTACATTAATTGCTCCTCACACTTTTAAAGAAAATAACAATGAATACTTGTGTTTTAATATTAACAATAATAATACATTTATTATTAGAACACCGGGTGTTAATAAGTATAAACATCAAACGCCCAAATATAAAATGATTGTAAATAAAGGCGGTGAAGGATTATTATCCATAAGAGAATTGCCTGAGATTAAAATTCAAGATGAAATAAATAGTCAACAAAATAATATAATAGAAATTTTAGAAACATATAAAAATATTGAGGGAATTAATGTAGAAAATAAAAATGTTAAATTAAAGACCAAACTTAATCTTAAATAAATAAATTAAATAATTATATCAATTTATTTATACTAATACGATTGTTACTATATATCATCATCACTATCACTGTTATTACTAGCATCAGTTTCAATATTGTTCATATTAAAAATAAATCTAGCGCTGTTTACTTCTTCGTCACTACTATCACTATGACTTGGACTACGACTTTCATTATGATTTTCATATTCTTCAATTGATACGAATGGATTATTAATAATATGATGTTCTGATGAACTATTAACCACAAAGTCTTCAAATTCTTCAATTTCGTCATCAGTATCACTAACATTATCATCATTATCATCACTATCATTGTTTATTGTAGATGTTGGTGTAGTTGTCACGGAATTTAATAATTTCTTAATAGTAGGATAATACTTTTCTTTTATGATACTCATTTGATAAGAATTAAATACAACATCTTTAATTATATTTGGCGACAGTAAAATATTATTATTTTCTACAATTTTTTTACATTTATTAGATGGCTCAAAAATAGGAAATAATGAGTAATTATTTAATTCTTTAAAATCGACAAAATATCCTTTATCTTCTAATGATATAAATTCTGGTTTAGGTATATAAGAATTATATGGTAAAAATATACACTGATTTTCTTCATAAATTAATCTACTAATGTAATATATTTTTCGAATATTTAAAGATACAATCTTTCTTCCAAATAATGGATTTTGTTTTTTAAACTCGCGTAATAATTTATTTAATTTCATTCTATATTTAATTCTTATATCTGATTCATAAGAATAATTAGCCAATAAATGTGGTTTAATAAATTTATCCATCACCTCGATTAATCTTTTAGATGGAAATTTTTTATCAATATTAAAAGTATTGGTGCCTCTGATATTCTTTCTATTATAAGTAGCTATCATAGATCGAATATAAGATAATTTTCTACTATCTGTTAACAAATGACAGTTATCAATAATATAATCTTTAATTATAAATTGATTATAGTTTTCAAAATGTTTTAAATCAAAAGTGCTTTCAAAAAATCGTGAAAATAAAGTAGGCATTGTAAGATTAGATTGTTTAATAAAAAAATATATATTATATAAATTTGAAAGAGAAAATGGTTTATTATCCCATGGATTTTTTATTTTTCTAGGTTCAGGAAAAAAATTGACCTCATAAGATAAAGAAGAGTTAATAATACGAATTAAATCAAACATAGAAAATTGCGATTTATATTTATTATGGATAAGAGTAATATAATATTTAGAATTCAAAGATGAAATAGGATTAAAGTTAAGATCTATTTGTTCATTAAGGTATTTATTAGTTTTCATTAAACAAATATGTTTAAATTTATATAAAGCGAGCAATTTTCTTTGAACATTATTAAATATTGGTAAGATATCTATTGATGAATTAAAATTGGTTTGAAATAAGTAATTTTTTAATATGAAGTATTTATATTTAATATATTTTTTCCAATCATAACTATCTTTTTTTGTTGAAAAGTTGGATTGAAAATATGTATTGAATAAATTAAAACCTGGATATTTTTCTATTTCTTTATTAAAAAAATGTTCAAATATATTCATAAGTTATTATTAGTAATATAGTAAATTATGTTTATATTCATATAAAGATAAAGTAAATAAAAATTATTATTATTTACTTTATTAATTATTTAATGAGTTAAAATTCTAGGTCATAGTCATCATCTCCGTCTAATCCATCATCAACTGCTTTAATATTTACAATATTACTATCAATCGCAATCTTATCAGAACTACATTTATCATCTTTATTTTCGACTCCTTCAAATGCTGCGTCAATAATATCATATTCATCTTGCTCATCATCATCTACTGGTTCTTGTTCTACGAGAGCATTAATGTCAGCTAATACTTGAAACGCAGATGTTCCAAAGTATCCCTGTTGTCCACACATTACATTAGCAGATACTCCACGCATAGCGTCAAGTTCAGCATGTCTTGCTGCCTTAAGAAACATTTCAGGGGTTTCCTCAAAAGATGCTTTGGCAATAGGACCAATATCATCGTTATTAATACCATGTCTAAATATAGAAGTCATTTTGGAGTTATATGTCATTCTATCACAAAGCATGCTCAAATGATGATAGTTAATATATGTGCTATCAAATTCAATAACTTCCGTTAATTCTTGAAATATCGCATTTCTAGCTGCCTCAATTCCAAATGTTTTATAAACTTCTTGAATATCATTGCTAATAGTTTTTGTGACATCGATGAAATCTAATGACAAAATATCCATTAAATTAGTTCCTGCGGTATCTAACACCCATGTCTCTTTTTTAATAAATTTACCTTCGTCTTTAATTACATTGTCTGTAATCTTACGCAATGAAACATTGGAAATATTTTTAACACCACTTAAAACAATGTTATTTAAAAGTGTATCTTGGAAATTCTTGAGAAGATAGATTTCATCAGATTGGTCTAATGGGTTAACAGAAGTATTTTTCTTCTTATTGCCAAGAATATTTTGTAGTCTTAATCGGAATATTAATTTATCTGAATTATAGTCAGAATAGATACAATGAACTTCGTTGTTGTAAGAATTGCTAATAGCAAAATTAATATCATCCATTGTAATTTGTTTGTCTAACATAGATTCTTTGTCCATTTCCATACGAACAATCCATTTAGATTTATCTTTAGAATCAACAATTTGACTAGCTCCACAATCTTCAACAATATTTTCAAATTCGTAATACTGTGTAAGAGCATCAACATCTTCTTCAATAAGAGTATTTAAATCATCAGGATCGAAACATATGTCAACAGAACTTACAATTTCACTTAATTTAGTATGTTCAATCATTGGAATAAGATTTTGAGCAGATTCACGAGTCCCAGATTGGTCTTCTGGAAGATAAATAGTAACACTGGGATTTTTAGGATTTTCAGATAAAGATAGAATTTCTTCAATTCTAGGAACACCACGAGTTACATTAGACTTGGAAGCTACACCAGCAAGATGAAATGTGTTTAATGTCATCTGTGTAGTAGGTTCACCAATAGATTGGGCAGCAATCATACCAACCATCTCACCAGGAGCTACAATGGCACTCTTATAGATATATGTAATAGTTTCTAAGAGTGTAATAACAGTTTTTCTGTTGAATCTTTTAACAGTTAAAAGTTCCTTAGGAGATAGATAGAAGTAATACATAACTTTAAACAAGGCAGTGGGTGGAGCATAAGTAATTTTCTCCAAATTTTCAAAATTCTTTTCAATCAACTGAAATGTTTCTAGGGGTGTGATATCAATCATCGAATTTTTATTAATTTGTTGTTGTCCTTGAATATTATTAATAATATGTTGAAAAGCAACTGGAATATGAATTTTTTTGTTATCAGAATTCTTGAATATATTTTTAACAATATTATCACGAGAATTAGTCATATAATCAATATATTCTTTTGTTTTTACCATTAAATCAGTATTTTGCTTTTTCATACGATTGGCTGCTCCTTTAGTATATGGAGTAATGAATACAGTAGATGTATCCTTATCTTGAGGGATATGGAAATGTGCGTAAATTTCCTCCAAAGACATACCTACAAGATTCAAGTGTTGATTTTCTACTCGAACTGTATCAATACCATCATCACCATACTTAAATTGAACAATCTTTTGTTTATTATTACGAACCGTCATATCATATTCGACCTTTAAGTCTTCAAGACCCTTAATCAATCTTCTTTGAATATAACCAGTTTGAGAGGTTTTAACAGCAGTATCAATCAAACCAACACGACCACCCATAGCATGAAAGAATAGTTCTTCAGGAGTAAGTCCAGAAATGAAAGAACTCTCGACAAAACCTCTTGCTCTAGGAGAATCGTCAAACTTGGTGTAATGAGGAAGTGTTCTATTTTCAAATCCATAAGGAATACGCTTGCTGTCAACTACTTGTTGACCTAGACAAGAAATCATTTGAGAAATATTAATTTCACTACCCTTTGAACCAGCATTAACCATAATAACAAATCTGTTAGATTTCTCTAAACTTTTTCGTCCGATTTTACCAGCTTCAGAGTTAGCCTCATTTAAAATGTTTCTAACTTGAGATTCAAAAGCTTCTTCGTTAGATTTTCCTGTCTTATTCTCGAAAATACCCAGATGTGTTTGGTCAATTAAATTTTTAACTTCCTTCTTCTTATTAGTGATTGTAATCGCAATTTTTTCATTGGTTTCCTTATTAGCAATAAGATCACTAATACCTACACTATAAGCACTAGTTTTCATATATTCTGTAACAATGTTTTGTAAATTATCGACAAAATCTGCTGAAGCCATATTTCCATAGTAGTTACAAATGCGTTGTAATAGACCATTGCCACCACCACCAAATACACCTTTTTCCATTTGTCCTCTAATATATTTTCCATTCGAAATTTCAATCACATTATTAGATGTATTATATTCCTCTCCACTATCAGCAAACCATTTGTTTCCAAATTTCATAGTAATAGGAGGAAGAATTTGACTTAATATATCAAAATTGGTAATTTCTTTGTTATTCTTAATGGGTTTGATGTCTATCTTATTAAAAGACATTAACAAATTCATTGCTTCTAGCTGGTTAAATTTAATATCAGGTCTTGTAAAACGATAAGCACCTAACAAGGAATCTTGGAAAATACCAACAATAGATGAATTATTTGCGGGACTTACAATTTGAAATGGAACAGCTGCTAAATTTTTAAGTTCAGCTTCAGATTCCTCATCTTGAGGCATATGTAAATTCATTTCATCACCATCAAAATCAGCATTATATGGTTTAGTGTCAGCTACATTCATTCTAAATGTATCTCCTTTTTCCATAATAACTGCGATGTGACACATCATACTCATTCTATGAAGAGTTGGTTGTCTGTTGAAAAGAATACCATCACCATTCATCATATGTCTATGAACAATATCACCGTTCTGTAATTGAGCAGCAACATTTTCTCTATCAGCATATCTTAGAGTGATTTGTTCGCCATTTTCTTTTTCTAAAATTTTGGCTCCTGGATATTCATCAGGACCGTTAACAACAAGTGTAGCTAAGAATTTCTTATTTAAATTATTAACGGTTACTGGTTTGGTAATATTTTTAGCAACCTTCTTAGGAATACCTAATTCCCTAATTGATAAATTAGGATCGGGAGTGATGACACTTCTGGCTGAAAAGTCTACACGCTTTCCCATTAGATTTCCTCTAACACGACCAGTCTTTCCATTTAGTCTCTCTTTAATAGATTTTAATGGGCGACCAGAACGCTGAGCTACTGATGCTACACCAGGAATTTTATTATCTACTTGTGTAGCAACATAATATTGTAAAACAGTATGCCAATCGTCAATAATATTAGCATTAGCTTCTTCTTGAATCTTTTCTTGAAGAGTTTTGTTTGCCTTAATAATGTTTACTAAAATATGACTAATGTCATCCTCACTTCTCTGTTGGCCATCCATTTTAATTGATGGACGAACTGCTGGTGGAGGGACTGCTAATACTTGACATATCATCCAATCAGGTCGGGAAAATACAGGACTAAATCCCATAAAGTTAACATCATCATCTGAAATACGACGGAATATTTTTAATACAATTTCAGGAGTTAATTTCATACTAAGTTTATCTTTGTCATCATCATTCAATCCGTTTACATTATCCCATTCAGCAAATAATGTAGCAAGACCTTCCTTTTTAATTCTTTTAGGTTGTAAACATCCACATCCATCTTCAGTATCCTCACCACATCTTGTAATATTAGCAGCAATTTTACTTAAATAGACCCACCTATCTTCTGCGCTCATTTTAAGTGCTTGTTTGTAATTTTCTTTGCTAATCTTTAGCTTACTACACTTAATACAAACTGACTTTAAAATTTTCATAATTGTAGTTAAATATTGAATGTAAAATACAGGACGAGCCATTTCAATATGTCCAAAATATCCAGGTGTTTGCATATAATCTAGACCATCTGTAGGACAGATTAATCCAGGCTCTAATACACCCATTCTTGGATCAAATAGTCCACCAATAACAGGCTTATTATTAATATATGTATCTCTAGATGTAATCTCGGCTACAGATCCTTTTCTAATTTCATCAGGACTTAATATACTGAATTGAATACCTATAATTTTAGAACTTTTCATTTTAGGGATCGTTTCTTTGGATTTAGTTGCCATGCTTCCTTATAATATAATATAATATTTAACTTGTTTTAAATCTTCAATTTTTTATAAAATTAAGAATTTATTAAATAAAAAATTGAACTTAAAAATTAATTATAATTTTAATCATATATAGTAAAATGCCGATCTCTAAAGACAACAGCAATACCAAATCTGCTAAAAAATCTTCATATAAAACTCGTTCTAAGAGTAATGAAGATGATAGAAAATTAAAGAAACATAATGATAGTGATAGTGATGATGATATGAGCACTCATAGTGATAGTGAAGAGGAGTGTGATGAAATGGATATGCATGAGTATAGAAAATTTCTTGGGAAGATGTTTCCATCTAAATACTTAAAGGATAAAATTAAAAAGGATGAAAAGAAAAAGAAAAATAATAAGGAGGATGAGGAAGAAGAGGAGGAGGAAGAGGTAATTGTTAAAAATAAGTCTAAGAAAAATTCTAAGAAATCCTCTAAGAAAAAGAAGAGGGTTGTTGAGGTTGATGATGAGGATGAGGATGAGGATGAAGATGAGGATGATGAATATGAAACTGTTGATGAGGATGAGGATGATGATGATGATATGCCTCGTGGAAAGAAGGGTATCAATATTATATTTACCATTGGTGATCCTTTACGAGATGAAGATGAGGATGAAGATGATTCTGAGTGGGAGGAGGAGGATGAGGACGAGGAGGAAGATGAGGATGAGGATGAAGATGAGGATGAAGATGAAGATGAGGATGAAGATGATGATGATTCAAAGGACGAAGTATTAAAATTCGCTCAACAAGAAGAATCATATAATGAAATCCGAAAAACTTTTAATAGTCTTTTAGAAAAGGATCCTAAAAATAAGGTTGCTATTAACGGTCTTAAGGAATTGGAAGTAAAGGAAAAGAAAATGAAAAAGATGATTGAAAAGAAAGCTAAGGGACAAAAAATTAAGAATGTTAAGAAATTTAAGAATTTAATCAATAAGAAAAATTTAATGAATGATTATAAGTTCTTTCGTGAAAAGTTAACAATTGATGAACAAGAAAAGGTTATTAATGAAGTTGAAGAAATTAATAAAGTAAATATTGTTCAAAAGCCATATAGATTATCTTTACTAGAATCCGATATTCCTGTCCATCTTAAGTCTATTGCTCTCAATAAGATATCATCTTTGAGATATATGGAACCAGGAAATGGTGAATATTATAAGATTAAGAATTGGGTAGATACTTTTATGCAAATTCCATTTAATCGCTATAAAAGTTTACCTATTTCAATGAACAATGGGCTTGATGAATGTCATTCGTATATGGCACAATCTAAAGAAATTCTCGATAATGCCGTTTATGGATTAAATGATGCTAAGATTCAAATTATGCAAATGATTGGTCAATGGATTAGTAATCCAAATGCCGTTGGAACAGCAATTGCTATCAAAGGACCAATGGGAACTGGTAAAACTACTCTTGTTAAAGAGGGTATTAGTAAAATCTTAAATAGAGATTTTGCCTTCATTGCCCTTGGTGGAGCTACGGATAGTAGTTTCCTTGAAGGTCATAGTTATACATACGAAGGTAGCACATGGGGTAAGATTGTTGATATTCTAGTTAAGACTAAATCAATGAATCCAGTTATCTATTTTGACGAGCTAGATAAAATCAGTGACACCGCAAAGGGTGAAGAAATTGCTGGTATTCTTACTCATTTAACAGATACTACACAAAATACTCAGTTTCATGACAAATATTTCTCTGAAATTGATTTTGACCTAAGTAAGTGTCTATTCATATTTAGTTACAATGATGAATCTAAAGTGAATCCAATTCTCTTGGATAGAATGTATAAGATTCAAACTGATGGATATGAAAAGAAAGACAAACGAGTCATTGCCAAAGATTATCTAATTCCTAACATTATTCAACAAGTGAATTTTAATAAAGATGAAATCATTATTCCTGATGAAACAATTGACTATATGGTAGAAAATTTTACAGAGGGTGAAAATGGTGTTCGTAACTTGAAGAGATGTTTGGAAATCATTCATACAAAGCTTAACTTGTATAGACTAATGAAACCGGAATCAAAATTATTTGAGAAGGAAATGTCATTAAAAGTTGAGTTTCCTTTCACAGTGACAAAGGAAATCGTAAGCAAGTTAATCAAACGCGACCAGATGAGTAATTTATTAAAAACACTATACATTTAAAGAATTGACCACAATATATATATCTGAATGGAAGACATAAATAATGATAAAATTTTTTATTTTAAATCTCTCAAAGAAAATATTATAAGACAAAATGAAAATATCAATTTTTTATTACACAATATAAGCGAAACAGATATGGATATCAATTTACTGAAAAATAAAGGAGAGATAGATGAAAAATATTCATATGATATAAATATTCATTTAAAATGTAAACTAGAGAATAATAATAATATGTTGTTAAAAATTGATTCAAAATTAAATACCATATGTAAACATAATTTTATTGAAGATTATGTAGAGGCTGGTGTTGAAAAAGAAATGATTAAAATAGAATATTGTGATGTTTGTAACATTACAAAATAATATTTAAATATAATTTCATAATCTATATAATGGAGCAAAATATAGATTATGAAATGAATTATTCAGCTTTTATTGAAAATCTTTATAGACCAAGAGATGAAATAGCACCTAATTTATTAACTGACAATATAATTCCACATGAATATAGTGTGTTAGATCGAGTTGATTTGACAGAATTAGATGTATTTAGTATTGACCCGGAAGGATGTGAAGATGCGGATGATGCTTTTAGTATTTATAAAGAAAATAATGTTCTTTATTTGGCGATTCATATAGCGGACCCTACTGAATATATTAATTTAAAATCTAATTTATGGAACTATGTTGCTGATAGAGTAATTACTCATTATCCCTCTAATAGACATCCGATTCATATGATTCCTCGTGAAATTATGGAAAAATCCAGTTTAATGGTTAATAATGAAGGAAATATTAAAAATGCTATAACAATATTAATGAATATTAATGATACTAATTATCAACCAGGTAATATTCAATTATTATTTACAAAAATAAAGGTTAATAAGGAAAATGCTTTATCATATAAATCTGCGTGTGAACAGATTTATTCGAATGAATCGATTTATATAGGATTAAAAATAAGTAATGCTTTACAAGTTTTAAGAGGAGAGAAAACAATTGGTATAAAATTAAATGAAGTTTCACAATCATATCCTGTTTATGTTGATGGAATTCCCTATATTTATAAGAATGATAATTACGAAATTCAAATGAAACAAATGATTGCTGAATTTGCTATATTAGCTAATTCATTTGTTGGAGAATATCTAAAACTAAACCTAGATGGAAAGGGTATTTTTAGAACATGTGAAGCAAAAGAATTATTATCTAATATGTATAATTTATCTGGTAATGAATTATTAAATGAAATTATAATGAATGGAATTCAAGCTGAATATTTATCACAAAATAGATCACATGATTTAGTTGGGATGCCTGAATATTCTCATTTTACATCTCCCATTCGCAGATTGTCTGATTGTGTATGTCATTATCTATTAAAATATATCTATTTGAGAAAAAATGATAATAGTCTTATAATACCTTTTTCAAACAATGATCTTAATATTCTCTCTAACAGGTGTTTATATGCGGGTAAAAATATGAAAAAAATTCAATATAAGGATATAAAATTTCGATTTATACATACTATGTTTAATATGTTGTTAACGAGAGAAGATATAACATTAACATATTTTATAACAAGTTACAGTGGATTATTCTTAAATTTAATTATTTGTAAAATTGATGATCATGATGTTCATATGTCATATACTATAAGAAGTAGAAAATTCAATGGGGAAATTAATAACAATCATAAATCTGTTAAAATAACAAAAGTGAAATGTCTTCAAACTTATGACGAAGGATGTATACCTGAATTAGAAAGACATATATTAGAAAATCCATAAATATTATAATAATTGAATTAAAATTATAATATTTTATTTAAAATTCAGCAGGAGCCATAGTGCGGTTTCCACCTCTTTGGTTAATATAGTTTACTTGTTCTTGAGATATACAAGCGCAACCAGTGCTGGAAGTATAAGTAGAAGGACAACATTCAGGTTTGAATTTATTGTCAGCAAACATAAACATTTGTCCCTCGGGTAAAGGAACGGGTGTTCCTTGATATTGAGCATATTTGGATGTGGTATCACTATATCCCATACTTTTGGCATATTCATCTCCTTTGGTTGTCCAACTTGTTGGCTGACCTTCACCCATTTCCCAATCAAGAGATGAACCCATCATAGCCAGACCTTCTTGAAGACCAATTTTACTACAGGAACAAAGTAAATGAGCTCCTAAAATAAAACCTACTACTAGGCAAATAATAATCACTTCTAAACGACAAGATAATCCGAATATCTTTAAATCCATATTATATATATTTTATATATAAAAATTAAATTAATGCTTTTAATAATCTAATATTTTCTAAATCCAAAAATTTATCAATACAACTATTATAATCATAATATTTGGTGCCATTAATGTAAAATGTAGAATTATCGGTAGTTAAATGATAAATATATTTTGTATCTACTTTATCACCATACATATCTAAACTATTAACCATTCCTAAATCTGAATCACAAATCTGAATATTTGGTCCACCTATAATATAATTACCGTTTTCTAAATTATATTTCTTTATTTCTAAATCATCTGCCTTTATTTTAACTATACCAGTGACTCTCTCACCAAAACGCAATATATCATTTACTTCCACATCTTTAATATTAACATTATGTCCATCTTGTAATTCTATTTTTGTATTTTCTACGAACCCACCATCTAAATACTTATGAATGTATGTTAATTCAAATTTATTTGGCAAATATTTTTCACATTTTTGTTTTAATTCGTCTAATTCTGAATTGTCCAATTCATCCCAATCACCAAAAATCTCATCATTTATTTTAATATATTTTTTGCTTGTATTAATACAGTAGATGTAATCAGATGTATTTTCGATTTTTTTACTGTCTTTATGATTCTTTACCTTTATCCATACATTATTATATTTGACATTATGATCTCCTGTACATATTACATCATTTAAGTTGTAAAAATTTTCGTCTCTAACTGCCAATTTTAATTTTGCGGTTACAATATTATTATCTTCTAATACTATTCCCGGCTCAATATCTTTTATCCTAATGTATTTTTTATTTTTCAATTTTATTAATGTATTTCCGCAAAAACAACCTGGAATATTAGGTAGTGGATTTGACATTTGTTTCAAAATTAATACTTGAACAATATAAACCATTATTCCCGGAATTAGAATTAATATAAATATTACTAATAATGGTATAGCAAAAGGTAATCCAAAACCAAATGGTATAACAAATAATATAATTATAATAGCTGCTAAAGCTAGTAATATAGATGATATTATTTGAACTATAGATTTAACAGCAGATATCATCGTATCATATGTTCCCAATAATGTATATACAGTAGCAGACATTACACCTTGTGTTTTACTCATCATATCTCTCACCTTGATTAATAAATGTTGTAAAGGTATTAAAAAATTTAATATCCTTCCCATTACTTCTGATGATACTTCCATAACAGCATTTCTAATAGAATCTATTACTTTTCTAATTGCCTGAATTGATTCCCTTATTAAATCAAATACTTTGGTTAATAAATCAATTAAATAATAAAATGGTGCTAAAAAGATTCCTATTATATCGGCCAAAATACTTTGAATACAATTTGTAAAATTATTTTGAGTAAATTCAAAAGCACTCATTGTATTTGGATCAGGTGGATTAATAAGTCCTGCAAACGGCATTACATTTGGTTTACACCTTTGATTCACCCAATCAGCTTTAATTGGTTCGATGTTATTATAAACAAAATAATATGATATTGCTATAAAAAATATTAAACTGATAATAAATGTTGTCCACAATGATCCCCCATATTTTTCCAGAAATCCTGCTTTACTATATAATTTATTTATTATCTCAGATATATTATTACTATTACTATTACTATTCATATTCATATATTCTATTTGTATAATAAATAAATTTAATTTACTTTTAAATTTTCATTTTGGACATTAATCTTACCATTTGTCCAGGAGGACCATTCCAAGTTGCATTCATTGTCATAACTGAACCTTGTAGTATAAACATCATTGATGCCATAATACCTACTATTTTTGCCAACATATCTTTCATTTTAATTAAAATAAATTGGAATTGTGTTAATATATTTAAAAATACTCCAAAAATACTTTGAACAATCGATGATATAAAATTTCTAAACACATCAATAAATGATCTAACATCTTGAACAGCCTCCGTCAAATCACCACTAACACTACCGATTACTGATGTTAAATAATCCAAAGGTTGTAATAGATATCCCATAAAATCTGTCTGCATGTTTTGAATACAATATGTAAAGTTATCCATAACATCGTGTCCAAATGTTCCGGCAAAAGGCATTATAGACGGGTTACATCTATATTCTGGCCAATTATCTTGAATATTTTTAATACCTACTGCTAAAATATTATAAAAATACATACCAACAAATATTAATATTATAAAAATTGTTAAAGTAATATCACTTGATCTCATATTACTTTATATAGTTATTTTATTTTCTAGACTTTCTAGATTTCTTAGCTTTCTTTGATTTCTTAGCTTTCTTTGATTTCTTAACTTTCTTTGATTTCTTTCCTTTTCTAGACTTTCTATATGTTCTTTTTCCACCACCTCTCTTACTAATTTTTTCTTGGGATTGATGTGTTCTATTTTCTTCCTTCATTCTGTCGTTATCTTCTCTTTGTTTTTTATAGCCTTCTAAATCCACTTTATTACCTAACATTTTACTTCTTTTTAGATAATCTTGCTTGCGATCTTCCTCGAATTGGGCGTCTAGTTTATCTGATTGTCTTCTAAAATGATCTTCTTGTTTTTTTCGCTCGGTTTCGCCAGTGACATCATTATACATCTGTTTTGCAGGAGCAAAAACCCAATTAGCTGCAGAACGAACTGCTTCCATACCTCCTTTTTTTCTTCTAGATCTGCGATTTTGGGTTCTTCTTCTTTTTCCACCACTCATACATCCCCATGTTTGTCCATTGGGAATAAGACCTCCATTTCCACATCCACTTCCCCCCATTTGTATTCCACATGATCCACATGATCCACATGATCCACCTTTTTGTAGGCGTTTTCCACCTGCTTGAGGATTACAGGCAGCTGACTGACATGTTGGAGTATTAGAGGCATCACCAATACATTTATCACAAGCACCTTCAGCTTGAACAGTAAGACTTGTTGAATTAGATTGCTGACTATTGGTAGTAGCGTCTACTGGTGACACGCTAGGACCAGGAGGATTAAATGATGGAACTACAGCGGTTCCACTTCCACCTCTATATCTTCTTTTCTTTTTTTTACCACCACTTAAAGAAGTATTCATACTACTCTGTTTAGCAACTTGATTTTGTCTATACAATACTGCTGACTGACGCTGACTACTAGCTCCATCTTGTAATGGAGCTGATTGAACAGGGGTAACACCACTATTTGCTGATTGTTCATGAGGTAATGACATATATGTTATATTTAGAAAAAGTTTAAAACTAATTATTTTATTATAAATATAATAAAAATGAATGATTCGGAGAGATTACAATTACAAAAAATGATTCATGCAAATGATGCTGAGAATAATACGCAACTTATTAGACACTTGAAACATAGTAAACAAATATTAGCAGATGTTGATATGTTACTAAAGCTAAAACAAGAAAATTCTAGAATGGCTAAGACCAATCCTGAAGCTTTTGATGCTATGTGTGTTAGTAAATGTGATTTTTTATTTAATCATTACACTGATATATATAATAAAGTTTTGAAAGATGAAATGAACTTACAAATATTAGAAAGATTAATAAATGTATTATATTCAATTGAAGAAGGTGAAGTTGATCAACATGAAGGCTCTTTTGAGGTTGGTAAACTACTAAAGAAAATATATATTGATAGTGCTTTAAAAAAGGCTGATAAATTAAATGAATTACATGAAAATAAAGAAGAGGAAAAACCTGTTAAACCCATATCATGGAAGGATTTCAAATCAAATAATAATAATTAAAATTGAAATATAATATTATACAATTATTTATAATATTATAAAAGATGTCTTACACAGTAGTAATTGTTGAATCCCCAGCCAAGTGCAAAAAAATAGAAGGATATTTAGGTCCTAACTATAAATGTATTGCTAGTTTTGGGCATATTCAAGAACTCAATGGTATTAAAAGTATTGAAATCGAAAATAATTTTAAACCAAATTTTAATTTATTAGAAAGTAAAATACAACAAATTAATAAAATTAAAACTTTATTAAAGAATTCAAAGGAGGTTCTTATTGCCTCTGATGATGATAGGGAAGGTGAGGCTATTGGATGGCACATTTGCCAAGTTTTCAAATTACCATTAACAACAAAAAGAATTATCTTTCATGAAATAACAAAACCTGCCTTGGAACGAGCTGTTAGTAGTCCAACAACGCTAAATATGAATATTATTCATGCTCAACAAGCAAGGCAAATTTTAGATGTATTAGTTGGTTATAAAATTAGTCCCATATTATGGAAAAATATTTCAAGAAATTCTAAGGATGGTTTATCTGCTGGTCGTTGTCAAACACCTGCTTTAAGACTTGTTTACGATAATCAAAAAGATATTGATGATTCTCCTGGAAAAAAAGTATATAATACAACAGGATATTTTACAAAAATGAATTTGGCATTCTCGTTAAATCATAATTTCGAAATTATTAGCTTTAATACTGCTACAAATACTATGGAACAATTTCTGGAAGAATCTGTTAGTTTTGACCATAATTATAGTTGTTCAAAGCCTAAACAGACTACAAAAAATCCCCCATCACCATTTACAACTAGTTCCTTACAACAAAAAGCATCTAGTGAACTCAATATTTCTCCAAAAGATACTATGTCTATTTGTCAGAAATTATATGAAGCTGGTTTTATCACATATATGAGAACAGACAGCACTACATTCTGTCTAGAATTTATTGAAAAGGCCAGTAGTTTCATCAAGGATAAATACGGTGATACCTACTTACACACAGATGTAAATCGACTATCTGAGAGAAAAGTTGAAAAACCAAAGAAGAAATCTAAGAAAAAGGAAGAAAAAGAGAATAATGCCCAAGAGGCTCATGAAGCTATTAGACCCACTGATGTTACTATGGAAAAAATTGATGATTCATTCTCGTCAAAAGAAAGGCGTATGTATAATTTAATTTGGTCAGTAACTGTAGAAAGTTGTATGTCTCCAGCATTATATAATTCTATTAGTGCTAAGATAACTGCTCCGATGGAAAAGGAATATAAATATAATTCAGAATTGGTCAACTTTCCCGGATGGAAAAAGGTAAGAGGATATGAAAAGGAAAATCCAGAATATCAATTCCTTCAAACTCTTAAAAATAAAGTCACTGTTAATTATAATAAAATTACAGCAAAGGTTAGTGTCAAAGATTTAAAATCACATTATACTGAAGCAAAATTAATTCAATTATTAGAAGAGAAAGGTATTGGTAGACCATCTACATTCTCAACTCTTTTGGAAAAAATCCAGGAGAGAGGATATGTTAAAAAAGATAATGTTAAAGGTAAAAAGATAAAATGTGTTGATTATGAACTAGTTGAAGATGAACTTGCCGAGATGGAAGATGAAAGAGAGTTTGGAAATGAGAAGAATAAGCTTGTAATTCAACCACTCGGTATTCTTGTATTAGAGTTTCTTTTAAAACACTACGAAAAGCTATTTAATTATGAATACACCAAAAATATGGAGACCGATTTAGATACGATTGCCAAAGGTAATAAGATTTGGCATAATTTATGTAAAGAATGTTTAACAGATATTGATGAGTGTTCCAAAGATTTGGATGGTGGAGGAGATAAGCAAATTATTAATATTGATGATAATCATGTATATATGATTGGTAAGTATGGTCCTGTTATTAAAAAAGGAGACAAAGATAATGCCACATTCTTAAATGTGAGGAAAGATATTGATCTGGAAAAACTAAAGAAAGGTGAATATTCTCTTGAAGAAATCGTTGAACTCAAATCTAGTAATAAGGTTATTGGAAAATATAAGGGCGATGATGTTATATTAAAGAGTGGAAAATTCGGAAAATATATTACTTGGGGAGAGAATAAGAAATCTTTGAATAATATTGAAAAAGATGTCGATGAATTAACTATAGAAGATATTACGAAATATATCGAAAGTAAAACTGCTGTAAATCCATCTATGGTAAGAGAAATAAACGAAAATACCAGTATTAGAAAAGGAAAATTTGGGAATTATATATTTTACAAGACCCATAATATGTCCAAACCTAAGTTTATAAAACTGAATAAATTTAAAGGTGATTATAATAGTTGTCCTATAAAAGAATTAGAGGATTATGTATCAAAAAATTAATATATTATGTAAATTATATTATTTTATAAATAACATTTTTTAATGCATCAAATTAAAACATTGGATTAATTTACAATCTCTACATATTACATTCACTCCATATGGATTAAGATATACTAATTCATGATTCATTGTATGACATATTTGTCTTTCCCATTTACTTTTATAAATATTTTGATGTTGTTCTGGAACTCTTCTCTGTATTCCCAAATGTCCATCTATATTTTGTTGTGTAAGATGACTAAGTCTACTACCCGTTGGAATTATAATGTTACTAGTATTATTGTCAATTATTACTTTCTTATCAGCTCTACATAATGGACATAAATTATGCCAATGTTTAATACAATCAGAACAATATTTATGTGTACATTGATATTTAACTACTCCATTATCTATATTTTCTAGACATATAGGACAGCTATCATCTTCATTTAATTCTATATCTTCTACATTAATGCTATTGTTAATATATTCAATAGCATTATATTTGTTTGATTGGTTGCTCATTAATTGATAAGTTCTATTAAATTAATTATAAGTTAATAAATTAATTGTATTTCAATTTTTATTTAATTGTCAATATAATTAATTTATAGGTTATATTCAGCTGGAACTCGAATTACATAATCTCTTGCTATTTCATCTCTCAATTGATTGAAAGAGAGAGTAAAATTAAAATTACAATCTTTGAATTCCACTAATCTACCGTCGTGATATCTAAATCTAAATTTAACCTTTCTAAGTTTATCAATTGGAGGATGATATTGACTTACATTTTGTAAGAATCCATTTCTAGAATCAAATATTTGACCATTCGGGTTAATCGTTACTGGGATTTTAGCAAAGGCAGCATTAACACTTCCATTATAATCATTATTATACATATTATTTGTAGCTTCAGAATATGGAACTAGTTCATCCATAGTATTGTATTTATTCATCTCCATATAAATAGCAGTATCTCCAAACATACAAATAGTATTTGGACCCTTAATGTAAAAGGCGTGTCCAGAAGTTCCTGGAGGTAAAATTGTGGTTTCAGGTTTAAGCCATATATAATTATTGTAATTAAATTTAATATCACTGCTTGTTGATGTACCCATATAATTTTCTTTGTTAAACCCTAAATAAGATGGTAATCCCCATTTAGTGTATTGGTCCCAAACATGGGGTGGTTGTTGTTGATTAACGATGGCAGAACATGATATATCATAAGGAATACTTTGTGTAAAAGCAAAAATAAAATCATCAAATGTATTACCAAACCACATTTGTTGTCCTACAGTATCATAATATACTTTAAAGCGATCATATGTAGCTCCGGGTATAGTTGTTTGTAAAAAGGTTTCCACTGCTTGATTCATTAAATTTTGAATTTCTAGTGATATTTGATCCGGGGTAAAGAAACCTTCTTGTATAGTTATCGAGAATGGTTTACCAATATTAGCTACTAATGCCATATATTCGGACATATTTGTAGAAACTTGAGGAGTAATATAAAATTCTAGTTTAGTATTTTGATGATTATTACTAAATACATATTGATTGGCAGGTAATTCAATTTCAACTAGTCTCATTGACTGAACGTTTGTTAAAGTTTCGGGTAAGTCTATTTCAAAATGGTTGGCATTTGGCCATTTTTTAATATCTCTATCTTCGCTATGTATTGTTACTAATTTACGGTCAACAACATATGTATTTTGTCTTCGAATTAATTGATGTTCATTATTAACATTATATTGTGGAAAGTTACTCATATATGATAAAATGAGAAATAAATTATAATTTTTATATGTATTTATATATTAATGTCAACAACAAGAACTTTTCCTCAAGTGAGTCTAGGAACTCCCCTATGGATGCAAAGCGCTACTCCATCAACTATCGAATTAATTTTACCTAATACATCGGTTGAAATAGCATCGGATTTAACAGTTGGTAATAATATATATGTTACATCAAGTAAAGATAAAAAAAAGGAAATAAGTGATATTAGTATTTCACCAGATACAATTTTAAATATTAATCCAAAACAATTTATTTATAAAAATGACCCTTCAGATAAATTACATTATGGATTTATTGCTGAAGAAGTGGAAAAGGTGTTTCCTAATTTAGTAACATCATCTAGTCAGACGAAGGCTGTTAATTATTTAGAAATGGTGCCGTTATTATTATTAAAAATAAATGATTTACAAAAACAAATTGATGAATTAAAAAAATAATAACATATTTTATATGACATCTAAAAATAATAAAATTAGAAATCAAAAAGGAGGTAATGATAATAATACACTAGCTATAACAAATTCTCCTTCAAGTGGTTCAGATTCTTCAAAAAAAACATTACCGTTACCTATTAAAAGAATACCATATGATGTTAAAATATTTTCATTTTTATGTATACTGGGTATATTAGTAAGAATTATATTCGCAAGAACAGCAAATGAATATGCTACAGCTACTGTATATGGTTATGGTTTTAGTATTTTAGCATTATTTGGATTAATAATTGGTTCATTTGCTATTTCATACAAAGATCAATTTTCTCAAGGAATAATGGGATTTTTCAAGGTTATATTTAAAAATGCCATTCCAGTTATATTAATAACATCTATTATTGCTTTAGTATTATTTCAAAATGTTTCTTTTTATGACCAAATTAACAAAGGTAATGTAGCAGATGAATATTACCAATTTTCAGGTGTATCATCCTTCTTAATTTTAATTCAGGTATGTTTAGTAATCAGTTATTTAATGGATACATTAGGTGCTGCTCGAAGTACAGGAAAAAAAGAAGATATTATGACCGCATTAGCTGGTGAGATGAATAGTCTAATTCTTATATTATCAGTAATAAATATAGGAATAATAGGAATTTTACAAGTAATATTGAAATATTTTTCTACGAATGGTTAAGTGAATAAAATTTTATATGTTAATCCATATTCTTTATCATCTTCCCATATACCTGATATTTTTAATATAAATGAACTATTTGAATTATTAATATCTTTATCAATGTTTGGAAATATTTTGATTACACCTGAATTTAAGGTTTCATACAATATACTTCTTGGTTTTTTTGTCGATTTATATTTAAGCAGAATATTATTCTCTATATTATAAATATTCATTAATATTTCTTTATTAATAGTATTACTAATATCATATGAAATTTTAATTTTTTTAAAATATGTTTCTTTGTTAATTATTTTGATATTCAACAATAAAAAAATACCATTCAACATGATATTTTCATTTGAATATATTAATTTGATAAATCTACTATTATCCATTACTGTATTTTGAATTGGTTCATTAAAATATATATTATTACTGTTAAATTGATTATGCGTTAAAACTATATTCATATTTGATAATATAATTTAAAATAATATCTTTATTCTATTTCTATTTATATATAAATATATAATACTTATTAAAGATTTCATAAAGAGATATATAATATGAAATTTTTAGACAGTCATTATGAAGAATATATTCAATCAGTCAATAATGTATCATTACATCCTACAATAACAAAAAAATTACAATCATTTCCTGATAATTTGAACGAAGTAAAAAATGTTATTTTTTATGGACCAAGTGGTGTTGGAAAATATAGTCAAGTATTAAATTGTATTAAAAAATATAGTAATAGTGAATTAAAATATGAAAAAAAATTGACGGTATCTTTTAATAAGAATAATTATTTTTTCAAAATAAGCGATATTCATTTTGAAATAGATATGTCTCTCTTGGGTTGTAACTCAAAATTATTATGGAATGAAATTTATATTAATATAATTGATGTATTATCAGCTAGAGTAAACAAGTCTGGTATTATTTTATGTAAGAATTTTCATAAAATTCACAGTGAATTATTAGAGTGTTTTTATAGTTATATACAACGGAATAATACAGATGTAAATCTTGTTTTTTTTTTAGTAACAGAAAATATTTCTTTTATACCAGATAATATTATTAATAATTTTTATACGATATCTATACCAAGGCCTACAAAATTAAATTATAATAAAATATTAAATAAAAAAATAACTGGTTCAATCAATGTTAAGGATATTTCTAATATTAAAAACGAATTAACAAATACAAAATCTTTTAGAACAAATATCGTAAAATATGTCGATAAACTCTATACTGTTATAGATAATCCAGACACATTAAAATTTACTCATTTTCGTGATTTAATATATGATATTTTTATCTATGATATGGAGATAGGTTATGTATTATGGTTACTTCTCAGTAAACTTATATTGAATAATAAACTTTCTCAAGAGAATTTAACATCAGTATATCTAGATACATTCTCATTTCTTCAATTCTACAATAATAATTATAGACCTATTTATCATTTAGAGAATTACTTATATAATCTAATAAATAAAATCCATGGACTTTAATACTGCATGTATTAACTTAAATCTAAGTTCACCTTTTTCACAGGAACAATTAAAAAAACAATATAGAATTATGGCGTTAAAAAATCATCCAGATAAACATCCGCCTCCCAATGATGAATATACTGAGAAATTTAAAGTAATCGGACAATCATATGAATTTCTAAATAATTTTTTAGACAATGATAATAATCCTTGTGATATTAACGGTAACTATAATGAATTATTTGTCAATTTTCTCTCTACCTTTTTTTCAAATAACTATTCTGATGTTCAAGATATATTAAAGAGTATTATAAATGACTGTGAGAATCTATCCGTAAAATTATTTGAAGATATGGACAAGGAAAAGGCTATTCAAATATTTGAATTTATTAACAAATATCATCATATTTTATATATTCCTAGTTCAACAGTTGAAAAAATTAAAAATATTATAAATGAGAAGATGGAAAATGATAACATTATTATACTAAATCCACGATTCGAAGACTTAATTAATGATAATATTTATATTTTAGAATTTGAAGAAGAGAAATATTATGTTCCGTTATGGCATGATGAGGTATATTATAAACATAAAAATAATGATCTGGTTATAAAATGTATACCTGATTTACCGGAGAATATCTCTCTAGACAATGACAACAATGTTCTAATTGAAATAGACTGTTCAATAGATTTATTATTAAAAGAAGAGTTTATACATTATCAGTTAGGTAAACAGCATTATACCATACCCATTAAAGAATTAAAAATAGAAAGACGACAAATGTATGTATTTAAAAGGAAAGGTATTTCTCTCATTAATAATAACAACATTTATGACAATACGAATAAATCAAATATAATATTTGTTATTAACTTGAATTAATATTAATAGAATAGAATTAATTTATTAATATTTTCTCTCTACATAAGGATTTAGTTCCTTTTTTTATGTATTAGAAAGATGTAAGATATTTCCACTACTATCATATATGATATACTCCCTTGACCCTACATATGAAGAGAGAAAATACAAGTAATAAAAAGTGGTTTGTTTTTGATATATGTAGTAAATTTCACTTTTCACTTTTTTTTCAGAGTACATTTGGATTTTTAAAATTACACACAATATTTTTGCAGAGTTTTGAAATATGGAAAAAGGATTGAGAAAAGTTGTGAAAAAGTGGTTGAGAGCATAAAGGTAAGAACACAAATAAAATAATTCTGATTTTGTTATTGTAAAAAAATATTTTTTCGGAAAAGTATTTAGACATTTTTCTCTAATGATAACATAATGATAACAGATGGTAACATTTCGTGCCAAAAAAATGCCGATAAATTCTTCTGTAAAACCTGCCTCTATAGTTGTAGGAAAGAAAGTAATTTTAAAGCTCATTTACTCACTAGAAAACATCAAAATGGTAACAAAATGGTAACAAATGGTAACAACGGCACGAAAAATGCCGCCTTATTGAATATGGAGTCAAAAAATCCAAAAAAAAATGCCGCTTATTGTAAGCCAGTAACACCAAAAAATGCCGAAAAAATGCCGCAACATTTACCCTTCATCTGTGAAAGCTGTGGAAATCGTTATAAACATCGTTCTGGTCTGTCTAGACATAGAAAGAAGTGCTACATTGATGTAGTAGATACTATAGACCATATAACAAATATACCAGACGATAATCAAGGGGATTTTAAAGAATTGATATTGTTGCTTTTAAAAGATAATAAAGAAATTCAAAAAAATTTTATGGATATGCTTCCACATCTCAAGGGAAATGCTGAAAACAGTTATAATAATACAAATAGTCACAATACGAACAATTTTAATATTCAGATGTTTCTTAATGAACACTGTAAGAATGCTATGAATTTAACTGATTTTATAGATACATTACCATTAACTGCTGAGACTTATAACAATACATTAGAGAACGGTTTGACAAAAAGTATAACAACTATGATAACAAATGGTTTAAATAATATAGATATATTAGAACGACCTATTCATTGTACTGATCCAGCTAGAAAAACAATGTATATAAAAGACAATGATGTCTGGGAGAAAGATACCGAATTAAATGTATTGTTGGAGAATATTGCACTATTGGCTACAAAACATCGTATAAATATTAATAAATGGCAAGATGCGAATACAGGATGGGAAAAAAACGAGAATCTTCAAACAAAAATGACTACATTAGTATTTAATTCAATGACATCAATAGAAGACGATGAAAAGGAAGTAAATAAAATAGTAAGAGCTATTGGAAAAAATACATATTTATCAACTGATATCAAGAATGAATTTAAATAAAATTGAATGATTTTTTGTCATTTACTATTAACCAAATCTAAAGTGTCATTTCTAAAGAGAATTTCTGTTATCTTATCGTTTCATAGTAAAATGAATACTATTCCTGTTGATGTTTCAATATTAAATGTAGAGGATTTAATCAAATATCCAGATTCATTTATTGAATTTGCTGACGGTAATAATCTTAAATATCCAAAACTTAATACAGGTAATGGGCAAGCTTTATGTGCTATGTTACTTACACCAGGAAAACATTGGTCTCGTCACGAGTGTGATGAATTTGTAAAAAAGTTCAATATAACTACTAGAGATTCAATTCAACTATTCAATAAACACGAACAATGGGGAATCAAGACAAGTAGTGAAAGAGGTAAGAATTATATTGTAGAACCATTTACATTATCAAATAAACATAAAATGAGAAAAAATTTTACATACGATGGAACAGATGAACAAAAAAATGCTGAAATTGAAAAAATAAAATCTACTATTAAGGCAGATTATGTTGATATTGCTAATAGTGAATGGCAATTAGGCCATAAGAATCCAAACTCTACTGATAATGCTATGAGTAATTTAGTTCTTCAACCACCAATTCAAGCAAAATATAGAGATAAATATATATTTCTGGATACATTGACAAAGATTCCAACACCAAAAACATTTCAAGAGATGAATGATGCTAATCAATTGCCATATACAAAAGAGCAATTGATTAACTTGAGAGATTATTTAAATTCGTTAGAGTTATAGTTCACAACGAGTGCGACTAATTTCATAATATTCAGGATTAATTTCAATACCAATACAGTTTCTATGTGTGTTTTTACATGCTATTGCGGTAGTTCCACTACCAAGGAAAGGGTCAACAACCAAAGAATTCTTCTTACTGAAAATTTTAATAAGATGTTCAATAAGTTGAATAGGTTTAACTGTTATATGTGAGTTATGTTCACCCTTTTCTTTTTTATTCGGTTTGGCTATGAGGAAATTTTTATCATAAGTTTCATTATATTCTTCTGTAGTAATAATGTTAGCAGGAACTCTATCACCATCAATGCCAACTTTTTGAGAGAAATCAATTAATCCAGTTTTGAAATTTAATTCATTTTTAATAAATGTTAATTTTCCT
>Ga0315320_10000267_pt1 | contig 41947 bp, 31 predicted proteins | sample M140m21515metaG_FD_203458 | JGI IMG/M metagenome (GOLD analysis project Ga0315320, IMG submission 203458) | Ammonia-oxidizing marine archaeal communities from Monterey Bay, California, United States - M1 40m 21515 | ecosystem: Environmental > Aquatic > Marine > Coastal | place: USA: California... | reverse complement strand
CAACCCCATTGGGACAACACGCGTCTAATGCAACGCCTCACATGATGAGTCTTGCCGAACAACACCCGGGACCCGGTTTGCTCATTTTCCTGGTCATCATGGCTGAAACAAATGACATCTTCCAATACTTGTCGGGTAGGCCCTTTGGCAAGAAGCAGGTATCTCCCAACATCGCCCCCAGAAAGACCTATGCCGGTTTCATCGGTGGCATCACTTTAACGACCTGCCTTGCAGGTATCGTTGGTCCTTTGATCACTCCGATGGACCTTCCTCACTCAGTGTTCGCCGGATTCATGATCGCTTGCATGGGTTTTGCAGGCGAACTCTGCATATGCGCACTAAAACGGGACCTGAAGATCACAAACTTTGGCGCAACTCTTCCTGGTCATGGAGGCGTGCTTGACCGTGTCGGAAACTTGATCTTCACAGCACCCTTATTCTTCCACTTCATTCATTACTGCTACCACCCATGAACCAAATTCTACGAATAGCATTTTTTGCTTTGATCGTGCGGCCCTTGATGATGATTGTTCTGGGAACGAATGTACGACGCGGCGAACTGCTACCAAGTTCTGGGCCAGCCATCATCGTTGCAAACCATAATAGCCATCTCGATGTATTTGCTCTCATGAATGTGCTTGGTCTAAAACGCCTGCCAAGCGTCCGTCCCGTTGCAGCGGCTGATTATTTCATGACACGTAGACTGCGACGCTGGTTTGCGACACGTATCGTCGGAATCATCCCAATCGACCGAAGCAAGATCCGCCGCGAAAAGGGAAAACATCCGCTGGATCCTATTTCTGAGGTGCTTGAGAAGGAAGGCATCGTTTTGTTATTTCCTGAGGGCACCCGAGGTGAACCGGAAAAAATGGATGAGTTCCAGACTGGTGTTGCGCATATCGCGCGACGACACCCTGAGATACCGATCACACCTGTATTCATGCACGGGCTCGGCAAGGCACTACCGAAAGGTGAGGCACTGCTGGTGCCATTTTTCTGCGACATGTTTGTGGGCAAACCACTCAACAGCCAACTGAAGAAACGTGAATTAATGAATCAACTCAGCGTGTCGATGGATGAACTTGCTGCAGAATTACCAGTTGAAGCTTGGAACTGAGAACCCCAGCGTCCCGCTATCATGCACCTACCCCATCGCCTGCGTTATCAAGGCAGTCTTTTCTCATAAATCCTCAACATCGATAGCGTAAGCTTCTTTTTCAAACGGGTTGTCTCGATACCCATCCTTGCCATGCAGGTAAAGGAATGCAGAGGCGAGCAGATAAGCCGGAACGAACATGATTCCCCAACGCTCATACTGACGCCCATGAACGCGTTCATGGGCTCTCGTTAATCCCAACATCTCGTGGTCACGAGCCAAGACAATATGCCCCAGAGTAATTGCACTGGCAGGTACGGGTAATCGCTTCAAAACACCCGCGATTGCCGGACTGTGAATTTCACACACGCCATCCACAACTTTGAATCTTCCGGAGAGAAGCAAGCCACAGGCAATGCCAAAAAGCGTATAGGGAAGCGCCCAAAGATAGGCGAGAAGTCGAATCAATCGGTGCACACGATTACCCTCTAAACCGAAAACAGCCCAGAAGCGACCACACATCAATGTGAACGTTATCCCGGGCTGCTCATGATTTAACCAGATATCGACTTGAGCCGACATGCATTTCAGTGATTATGCGTCAACAAAATCTTCGGACTCTTCAGTCATTGAATCCGCACTGCTCTCATCCTGTGCCGGGACTTCTTCCTCGAATCCAAGCGTCTCTGCTTGCTCTTCTGTCAGTTGGTAGTATCCCAATGACCGAATCACTTCGAGCACTTCGCTGCATGTAGGGAACATACGTCCCGCGTCACGTTTGTAGTCATCCATGGCACGCATGAATTCGATTTCCGGATTGCTGTAATCGCGTTCGCAGGTTGTTGGATCAATGTGGCGGCGACGTTGTTTCTTTCGTCGCGGTTCATTAACAACACCAGTATCCAAGTTTTCGGTATTTCCCGCGTCGCTTGTAGTTTGGTCTGCTCTGCGATCGGCAGCACGTCGCTCGAGAGTAAGAACGTTTTCTTCGGTGGTCTGATCGATGCTGGATTCAGTCATGTCTATGTCCTGGAATGGTGGGAAAGTACCTGACTTTTCCGTGTCCCCGTGAAAGAAGGCACAGAGTGGAAGGGTGGCAAAAAACCCTAGCACACCGATTGAGTAAAACCGGGTGATTAATGCGGGATTGACGACCAGAAAAGCCTGAACAGTCAGGTAAGAACGCCGCCTGTAACGACCGTAACGATTAGCAAGTCGTTAAGCCCAATTTCTACACATCCCAGCTGTAATCGCTGAGGTGAGTCGCAATTCCGTCAGGGCGATTCGATCTCAGTCGATGGTTCAAGTGGCTCTGACGTTCCCTCAGGCAGCCATCGCCGGGCGAGTCCTGCCACCACGATGGGAAGGGCGACCGAGACAGTCAGTGCTAGGGGCAACCATCGATGGCGTTCGGCGTAGTCGCCAAAGGCTGCATAGGCAATTGCGATCGCTAGGTTGCTCCCCATGATCGCTGGGATGAATCGTCGCCATGCCAATTGATGGATTCCCGCCATCAAAACACTGGCTTCAGCGAAAACGGGCATGGCTCTCGTCAGCACAAGAACCACCGGCCCATACCGATCACTTACTTTTCGAATCCGCTCAAGATCTCGCCCCCGCGAGAAGTAGAGTGCAAACGTCTTCCCGTACCGCCTTGCTAACGCGAAGCCAATTATCGCTCCCAAGTTCATCCCCAACCACGTCGCCAAGGTTCCCCAAAACCAGCCCAACTGCCAACCGCTCAGAGTGCTGATCACACTGGACGGGACTGGAAGCAGGATGTCCGTTGCCAACAGACCCACAATCAATGCAAACGTGGCAACGGGTTCAGGGGGATTCTCTGCCAGGCCTCTGAGCCAATCGCTCAAGTGCCCTCCGACGAACAGGAAGGGGACGATTGGCACCAGCAACACGACACACATCAATGGCAGAGTTCGAAATAACTCACGCACGGTTCGCCCCAATCTCCGTCAATGCTCGAATTCACTTGTTAAATCAAGTCCATGACACGTCATGGTACTCCAGCGCCCACTCACGCATGTATCTGACACTTTGAGGATCAACTCGATAAACAATCAGGTCCGGATTATCAATCGATCCGAGGTAATTCCGCAGCAAAGGATTTTCATCCCAAATCTGCTGCAACAAATTACGATCCTGCTCGACACGAGCCACTCCCGTGATCCGCACCTGATGGTGATTTTTGTCGAGGTAGCACAATTCGACTTTGGGATTTTCCGCGATTTCCTGGGTTTTGTGGTACGCACGCAAGTTAGCAACGTAAACGGTGAAGCCTTCGGTTCTGACCGGCGAGACAGGGCGGACCCTCGCCTGATTACCATCCATTGAGGCCAGAAAGGGAAATCTGTCGTTCTGCAACACGGCCAACGCCAAGTCTTTCAATTCAGCGGGATCAGTAGGTATCGGTGTTGGTTTCGTCATCGCGGGAGAATACCGGTTCGTGATAGTTTCACTGCAGGCCATGCCCTTTTTCATGGCGAAGTTGCTTTACTGAGTCTCACCATAGGCGATGACTCACAAAGACGTCGAAGAACGCGTCTTGCTTTCCATTTTCAGGAATTGCTGAGTGATTTCAGCAAGGGAACGATACAGAGGCAAACGGGCTCTCTGCGACGTCGCCAACAGCAGCGGAGATGGCCAATTCAAATGTCGTTCAAAAAATGCAGTCGCGACTTCATCAGCGACACTGCGTTCCTTGTCTCGTTTTTTCTTATCACAGGTTGCCAACATCACATGGGACATCAAATCTAATTGGACACCAAGATGATCCCACAGAGCCGATGCTGGCCTTATGTAACCAATGAGCTCTGCAAACTTCGCAACCGAACTTGCTGACTGACTGTCTAACTGGGTTTTCTGCCAAACTGACTGCATCGGAAGCACCGCGTTCTTCGGTCCGATGAACAGCGCGCAGTATTCCGTCGCCAGCTGCTCAAGTGATTCGCTCGGAAGCGGCAGATCCAGCTGCGACAATGCCGAAAGCAGCGGCTCCTCCGACATACTCTTCAGTAAAGGAGCATCAATTTCCTGCATCCACAACCGCGCGAGCAGCGAATAAACGGTTGCTACAGATTCGACATCCTGAGTTTCTGAATCAATCAATTTTTTTGATCCGAACAACGGTGTCATGAAATGCCTGTTGACCGGTCACGGGATCTGGGGCAATGGGCATCAACCTATTCTGGTTCCACCCGTTACCCCGATTTCGTTGCCACTTGGTGTGATCCCCACCAGAATCATCTTGCCACCACATGTTCCTCTGCCAGTCAGCATCTTGATAGGTTTCAGGGTCGCATCCAGCCACCTGTGAATCATCAAGTGGTTCTTTTCGTGCCTGTGCAACGGATGTGTACTGGGTGTGTCCACAGCTGTTGCTCATCGCAATAACTCGAGGATGAATACCTTCCATGAGCACAACAGGCACACGCATGCTTGACACCACCCGTCGGCCGCTGGACTCGGGTAAGTCAGTGCGATTGAGATGCGGAGAAACCTTTTCGAGTTCACGTGAATAGAAGGAAGTTATTTCGATCCAATCACCATTGTTCAAATCAAAACGTGCTGCTGTCTCAGGATTCAGCCAAGCGGGATTGGAGTGCACAATTTCAGCCAACCACTTCAGGTTCATCGTTCTTCCATGATTGTGAACATTCCACTTAAAGCTGGTCATGACCAACTCATCATCTGGAAGATCCTGCAATTCACGAGGCTGGAACCAGACTGGCATGTCCTCGATATTTACATTGTGCGGCAGATGACTCTCTGGGCGATTTTTCGTCTTCACCATGCCACTGGCTGCAATCAACTCAGAACAATCCTCATTGCGTCCAATCTTGCTTACAAAGGCGCTGCGAATTTCAAATTTACGACTTGGGGTTTTGAAACCCCTCAAGGGCGAACCATCGACCATGATTCCGATCCCGATACCGTCCTTACTGATGAGCCCCTGATCGTCAATCACCGCATCCTGCATTTCCGAGTCTGACAGGAGTTGGTTGTAAGGTTCATAAAAGGGCTCTCGTTCCTGTTCCCAAACGCCCTCGTCCATCAAACGTTCAAGACCTTGTTTACCGGTTTTGGGATTCTGGGGGACAGTTGAGGCCCACTCTTCCATGTACTCCTTAACATCTTTTTCCGGATACCATTCTTCCATTCCATCCCCGATGCGTCTCGCTAACTCGGGAAAAAAATCCCGAACATCTCTGGACTCACCGAGCGGTTCCACCATGGGCGTTCTTAGACCCACGTAGGGTCGTAAATTATATGACGCTCGCGCATCCAGATCCCACCGCTCCATGAAAGTTGTCCATGGCAGCACGATGTCGGCAAAGTGTGCCGTTTCGTTGTAAAAGGAATTGATACAGACATGAAATTGAATCTTATCCTCGTCAGACAAAATCTGCTGAGTCATGCTTTCCTCGGGCCACGTCATTGGTGAATCGAGATTGTAAGTCATGTATGCCTGCAACTTTGCCCGATCCTGCAGTAGGTAAAGGTAGACGATTTCACCTACACGCATCCGTCTCCACACATTGGCAAGCGGATACTCAGGAGGATCCTCGAGCACGCTTTGCGTTTTTGCTCCAGGAGGCATCTCTGGCGTCTTAACCACCGGATCCAAACCTCCCCAAGGGGACCAACACCAACCGCCCTTCTTGCCAACGCTTCCGACCAATGCATTGAGCATTCCGATGGCACGATCATTGTAAAAGCCATTGAGATGTGCAGAACTACCTCGGTTGCAAATGGTGGTCGCAGCAGGTGCCGCAGCAGCAAATTCAGTAGCAATTCGCACGATATTCTCAGCCGCTACACCGCTGACTCGCTCAGCCCAGTCAGGCGTATAAGGCTGCAAGTGTTCCCGCAGTTCGTCAACAGTAACGTTAGTCCAGCGTTTGATGAATTGTTCATCATGCAAATCTCTGGAAATGATCACGTTGCACATTGCCAACGCGATCGCCCCATCGGTGCCGGGAAATGGTGAATGCCATTCATCACTACCGCCGGCTGTGTTTGACATCCGCACGTCAAACGTTACCAGTTTCGCTCCATTCTCAAAGCGTCCGCGTTGCACCCGACTCGCAAACGGAACATGGCCCTGATGCGCCTCAAAAACATTTGATCCGAAATTGAGAATGTACTTTGAATGTTCAACGTCATTCAGATCCCAATCACTTTCCCAAAGCCCCGTAAGATTGGCGGCCCGTCGATTCCCAGAGCAGAGCGAGCGATGCGAAAGTTGAGTTTTGGTTCCAAAGGCATCCAGAAAACGTTTTAAAGCATCTTTGCTACGCTGTCGTCCTTGATGGAAAGCGAACTCTTCTGGATGGCCGGAGTCTCGTACCGCCTTAAGCTTCTCGGCAATTTCGTCCAGTGCTTCATCCCAGCTAATGCGTTTCCACTGCCCCTCACCGCGTTTCCCCACACGCTTCAACGGATAAAGCAGACGCTCGGGATGATAGAGGTGATTCAAGGAAGCCTGCCCGCGTGCACACAGGTAACCACGACTGTTTGGGTCTTTCGGATTTCCCTCCACCTTCAACAGACGACCATCCTTGACATAGCCAATCATGCCGCAGATCGTACTACACAGTTGGCACATTCCCGGGACCTTCACCGCCCCTTCGTACTTTGCTCGATCTGGCCAATTTCGCTTCGCCAAAGGCCCAGGCAGATTACAGACACCAGGCATCTCTCCAAAAGAACCAAGCTCATACGGCTCAGACTTTAGTTTACGCCACTTTTCGATGTCAATTCTTTGACCAACCGTTTCAACAACTGGACGAGCGTTCGCCCCACTTTCATCAACCGGCACCCCGGGAGTCTGCTCGGCCTCGGCCTTATTGTTGCGATTAGCAAGCACGCCGCTTGCAATCGTCGCCAATCCAAGATTTAAAAAACGACGACGCTGACTCAGGCGTGATTGAGGGCTGTGATCCTGACTCATTGATCGCCCTCCTTCCAATTGTAAATGTCGTATGACTCAGGGCTAAAAGATTCGCCTTCTCGCGGCAACTTCTTTTCGATTTCAGCAGGCGCGGGGCCCGCGAACCACATCCGAGGCTTGGTCTCTTTTTCTACTCTGATCTGAACCAATTCAACATCTTCATCCTCCGCCCGCTTCATTGCCTGACTCACTCTTGACTGCGGATCGTTCAGGTCACCAAACTGCAGCGCCTCGGCAGGGCAAGTTGGTACACAAGCCGGCTCCATTCCGGATTCCAGACGGTGATAACAGTTGTGGCACTTGACCGCCTGACTGGCAACTGGATCCATGTAGATTGCCCCGTATGGACAGGCATCGACACAGGACCCATGACCGCAGCAGATGTCATAGTCCACAGCCACAGTGCCCCCAGCCTCTTTATGAAGAGCACCGCAGGGGCAAGCCTTGATGCACGGAGCGTCCTCGCAGTGCTGGCACGACATGGGCAAAAACAGCCTCGCTACCTCAGGGTATTTTCCTTTATCGAGATAGGTGGTTTGACGAATGTAGTTCCCAAGGGGTACATCATTTTCAGATTTACAACTGACCTCACATGCATGACATCCAAAACATCGTCGGGTATCGACGAACCAACCGTAACGCTTGCCGTCATCAGGTGCAGTCATGCGGTCTTGCCACGCCGGAACATTTTGTTCGTCCGTGTCAGGTTTTTCTTCTGCTGCATCCGCCTCATTGGAAGCTGTTGCTGCAACAATCGGCAAAGCTGATGCCGCTTTCTTAAGAAATTCTCGTCGAGGGTTATGATTCATGGAACTAAAGCGTCCGCTCTTCTCTCGTTTGGAACAATTAGTCAAATAAGGTCGTTGGGCGCACTGTCGATAGCGTCGCGTAACGCTTTCACAAACTCGGTGACGTGAGTCACTGCTGCATCAGAATTTCCGGCATCGTGAACACGTCGGACCACGGCCGACCCCACAATCAAGCCATCTGCAACAGGAGCTAATCGGGCAGCCGTATCAGGACCGCTGATTCCGAACCCAATGCAGATGGGCAACTCGGTCTGCCCCCGAAGCCATTTCACATTATCAACCAGATCTTCGGGGAGAGCTGTCCTCTCTCCAGTAATTCCGGTGACTGATACATAATAAAGAAATCCAGAAGAAGACTCGGCGATTCTGACCTGACGTTCTCGAGGTGTCGTTGGTGTAACCAACTGCACCAGGCTGAAATCCTCGCCGGCGCAAATCCGAGATAGCTCAGTCGCTTCTTCAACCAACAGGTCAGGAACGATCGCACCGGCGTAGCCCGCCGCCTTGGCCTGCTGCACGTAGTTTTTCAATCCGACACGGTAAATGATTGCGTAGCTGACCATCGACACCAACGGCATCGTGGCTTGTGCCTTCAAATTCCCAGCCAGATCCATGATCTGCTGCAATCGAAAACCACCGTCGAGTGAGCGTTGATACGAAGCCTGTATCACGGGCCCATCTGCGATTGGATCGCTATACGGAACCCCAACCTCACACAAATTAGCTCCGGCTGCCTGCGCGGCCTGAATGACCTGTGCCGTGGTGGCCATGTCTGGATCGCCAGCGGTGAAAAATGGCATCAACGCTTTACGGCCGTCAGATCGCAAATCGGCAAAAAGCTGGTCAACTGCTGACATTGATAAACCGTTTCAAAATCGTGGGGTAGGGCAGAGCAGGGCAGAGGCCTCGCTCCATTGTAGCCAAGATGGCCAGAAAGTAACCCGGCGTCAGACCAACGAAACCGCTGGCTCAGTTTGCATCAGTGAATTCATCCCGGAATTTCTCTGTAAACAACTCGCGAACCAGGCGGCACTTACATTCGATCAAAAGAAACTCCCGTCAGCAAAGCTTTGGCACCCACTGCCTGACAGGAATCCAAGCATGCCCCAGCGACATTAAGGCCGCTTTCTGCGACCAAACTCTGCATTAACCGCGACCAAGATTTTTGTTCATGTTCTGCTTGTATTGCTCAACACCAGGTTGCCCGTAAGGGTTAATCCCCAACAGCCTACCCTCGACTACTGTTGCAATCATCAGCATCTGAAACAGCTGTCCTAAAACATACGTATCGATGCCAGGTAGTAAAATGTCGGTAGTGGGTCGACCATCTTGGTGCAACGCGTCATTTGTACCCTTGATCGCTGCTCCCATGATGTCCGGCAGTGTGCGATCGGCGAGGTCATTCAGCAAGTCCTGATTTCGTGCACCGTGCCCCACTGGCAAAGCATCCGTTCGATAGTTTTCGACAATGAGATTGTTGAATACCTTGTCATTGCGTCCCTGCTGATGCTGCTGATGGCGACTATGTAAATCTCTGGTATTCACGGTGGTCAACGGAGTCACCCCCAAGCCATCTTTGCCATTGGACTCTGCGAGCAACTGATCATGCCACAACCCTACTGCTTCGAGAGCTTTGCTCCACACGCTCATCACACGAATCGACTTATCGCGATGCTTGGCCAGCAGATGATTAACGGCGACATACTGCAACACGACGTTCTCGTCATAGGCAGCGTTTTTGAAGTGCTCATTCATGGCGACCGCACCTTCCAGCAATTTCATGCAATCCAATCCCAACATAGCAGCTGGCATCAGCCCGACCGGTGAAAGAATACTAAATCGGCCACCCACTCCTTCAGGAACGTTGAAGACCTGCTCACACCCAATCGCAGACGCCAACTCATGTAATTTCCCAGAAGACCCGGTAACCGGAATTACAAAGCGGCCCAATTTTTCTGCTGCCTGCTCGCCCAACGATTCCTCGAGAGAAGCAAGGAATTGCCGAAACGCAACAGCAGTCTCCATCGTTCCACCACTCTTGCTGATAACAACAATTGCAAAACGTTGCTCTGCTTCAGTTCCTCCATACCCGCCTGCTTTGAGTCGATGCAGCAAAGCGGTACTCGCATCATTATCGACATTATTTCCCTCGAAATACATTCGCGGCTTACTACCCCGGTCACCGCGCGTCAGCTCATTGTGATAGGGATCACAGCAGGCTTCCATCATTGCCCTCGCCCCCATATAGGACCCACCAATGCCCAGCACAGCAACGGCGTCAAGCTCGTTGTGGATGCCATTAGCAACCTGGAAAATCCTGCCTAACTCTGACGCACCACGGTCCGCCTCGTAGGCCGCCAATTGCTCTTCGGGAAGCCAAAGAAACCGGGCATCCAAAGGCTGCTTGTTCCGAGGTATCTGTCCCGACTGATACTGTTTTGGATCAATCTCGACGATCTCCGTCCGCAATTCCGCCAAGATGCCTGACAATCCTGAGACCTGCTCTCGCGTGACACCAAAATCAGAATTGATACTGCCGGAGGGATCAAAGCGTAAGAGAGGCATGATCAGATAATTCCTGAGGATACTAGTCGAGGTTCTGAGGCTAGCGTAACGCATCGACCAACAGTCACGAAGCGGGCTTGCGGGGGCGATTTGCTTGGGCGTTCCGAGGAGCGTCTCTGTCAGCTAAATTGGGCTGAGGCAGGAGTCATGAAACTGACTGGCACCTAGCCCACAGTATGGCGAATCAATCCAAAACCGCCCTTAAATTCTGTTTTTTTGCAACCAACAAAAGAGAACGGTCCATTGACGCAAGTCCGCCGAAAACCTGTTGTTCTGATCGTCCGTGACGGCTGGGGTGAAAACCCCAATTCCGAGTGGAATCACGCAAATGCCATCCATCTAGCGGACACCCCCGTCTCCGATGCGCTGATGCGAGATTACCCCAACACACTGATTCACACATCAGGTGAGGACGTAGGTCTACCCGCCGGCGTCATGGGCAACAGCGAAGTGGGCCACCAAAACATTGGCGCCGGCAGAATCGTCGATCAGGAAGTGATGAGAATCACGCGAGCAATTCGCGACGAATCATTCTTCAGCAAACCTGTGCTTCAAAAATCGATTGAGCATGTGAAAGCCAGCGGTGGCACGCTACATCTGCTCGGATTGATGTCCGATGGGCGTGTGCACAGTGACTTGGAGCACGCTTTTGCTGTCGTCGACTTGGTGAAAAAATCTGGTGTCGCCAGTGAAAAATTTGCGGTGCACGCAATCACTGATGGTCGCGACACATCCCCCACGGGAGGCAAAGACTTCGTTCAGCAGCTCGAAAATAAAATGTCAGAAGCTGGTGTCGGTCATGTCGCCAGCGTGGTGGGCCGTTTTTATGCCATGGATCGCGACCTGCGTTGGGAACGAGTCGAGACGGCTTACCGCATGATGACCCAAGGGTCCGAAAGAACTGCGGACACAGCGAGTCAAGCGATTCAGTCCTATTACGACAATCCAACCGATGCAAACCGCAAGGGTGATGAATTCATCTCAGCGACTACCATCGTTGGTCCCAATGGCCCGACGCTTGTCAAAGATGGCGATGCCATCATCTTCCTGAATTATCGGGGAGACAGAACCCGGGAGATTACGAAGGCATTCGTCTATCCTGATGATCAATGGAAAGACATCGAGGGCGGAGGATTCGATCGGGGTAATCAGATCCAAAATCTGTACTTTGCCACAATGACTGGCTATGAATCCGGACTGCCTGTGCAGGTGATTTTTGAGAAGCCCGCCAAAATGCCCAACATACTTGGTGAGTACATCAGCAGCCTGAATCTGCATCAGTTCCGTTGTGCTGAAACAGAAAAATATCCCCATGTCACATTCTTTTTCAATGACTACCGGGACGATCCCTTTTCTGAAGAAGATCGCGGAATGGCCGCCTCACCTCGTGACGTGTCGACCTACGATCAAAAACCAGAAATGTCAGCAGACGAGGTCACATCAAAAGTTCTTGCCGAGATCGATTCCAAACAGGCAGCATTGATCATCGTGAACTTCGCCAATGGTGATATGGTTGGACACACTGGAGTCGTTGAAGCGGCCGTAAAAGCGGTCGAAAAAGTAGACTCCTGTGTGGGAAAAATTGTCGAAGCCACGCTTGCCAAGGGTGGTTCACTCATCGTGACAGCTGACCATGGCAACTGCGAACAAATGGTTGATCCGAAAAGTGGCGGCCCCCATACGGCACATACCACCTTTGACGTACCCTTGATCGTTGTTGAACCGGATCTTGAGGGCCGGAAGCTACGTTCCGGCGGCCGACTGGCTGACATCGCACCTACCACACTGGAACTGCTGGGACTGCCAATTCCAAATGAAATGACTGGCGAACCGCTCCTGAAACTGTAGCCTCGCACCGCAGTTTGAATCGGCAGCATGGCGTGTGGTGAATCCACACCCACGCCATGCTGCAAAATACTGGGTTATCCTTCGTCCTGTTGAGACGGACGTCGCAGACGGACCAGTACGTGTTGCATCCATACCGGACTGATGAAAATCATATTAGCGGCAATCATCATGATGCCAAACGTGATCATGCCTAGCGCGATCGCGATTCCAGCATGCACTGCAACCGCAATCGCGATCACAAATGGACGGGTCAATCGCGGCCAAACGAGGGCACAGTAGAAGACTTCCCAAAAAAGTGTGACATGAGTCATCGCGCTGAACAAACGCGGATACCCCGAAAGCCACGTCATATCCAAAGACTGATACTCATAATTGCTGACGGAGTACCAGACCGCAGTTCCGTCCCACCAGGTCTGCCCGCGGGCCTTGCTAATCCCACCAAACAGGTAGATCAAGCACAAGTGCAACTGCAGCAGACGAGTGGCAATGTTCGCCAACACCGTTGCCTTTGCCTCTGGAAACAGCCAATTCCAAAAACGTCCTCGATCAATCGAAATGAACCGACGCCTCAACCACGCATCGACACTGTAGCAACTGCCAGACGGAGCAAGCATCAGGTACATGACAATGTAAGTCAGGATTTGATCAAATCCGAAAAGAGTCCCTGTAAGGCGATGCAAATACATGAGTTGCAGAAACCACGCCAAGGGAGATGTAATCCGGGTCAAGATCCCCAAAGCAAAGCATGCAGTCACCCCAATCGCGAAACCATGGTGTAGCCAGAGCAAAGTCGGGCTACTGATAAACCAAAGATAAGTCCTGCCGTAGTCCGAAATCCCGAATGTGCCATCATGCAATTGCCTGGCAGTTGCATTATTGACCCAAGCTGTATCCCCAAGAAATGCTGATAAGTCGGTCGCGAGAACCAGGTGGGAGTACAGCAGCATGACCCCCGCAATGATTCGGAGGATTGAAAGTGTGTGGGGCTGCCGCGGTGTGAACCAAAACTGGTCCCACGCATCAACATACCCGAGCAGCCAATTCTTGACCGAGCTACCATGTTGATTCATTCGCTGGCATCCTGCTCAATTGGCTGATCAAGCAGCACGCGGTACAGACGCTTGTCCGTCAGTTCAATCGGCTCCTGTTGGTAATCAATCAGATTGGGTACCAGATGTTCAATTCGTCGAATGGCAACTTCGTCACCAGGGTGCTCATGCTTCAGGTGATCCACGAGCGATTGGTGGACATGCTTATAACGAGCTCTTAAAAGTGACCAATACCGTGCTTCCTGACGATTGGCTTTAAGCAGTTCTTCCGATGGCCCCGGCGGCTGATAGATCTCATGCATGAACTCACTCAACATAAAATGGCGGTGATACAGCAAACGCGGCCATTGCTCATTGCGATCAGGATACATTTTCTCAAGTAACGGTTCTTCCGGACGACTGATTGCCACCTGAATCAGGTGGCTGGGCCCCGGATCTGGTGCAAAGAATGCATAGCCCCGATCGATGTACAAAGCCTGACTGTAAGGCTCAAAGAAATCCAATGCTGTTGAGACCGAAGGCGATTGCCCAATGCTACCACGAGTCTGCACCGACAAAGGTGGTAAGACCAGTGCCAGCAGATGACCAATGATCAGAATGCTGATCAGCAAACGAACTCGTTTGGTCAACAAAACAGGTTCAGAGTCCATGGGTGGCAAGCGTTACTGTGAGTGCTGGTGGGCTACAAGAAGCCTCTCTACGGTAGTTCACTGATTCGGAGTCTGCAGCAGAGAATACCGCAACAATTCGGCTTACTCGTCATGTACCGACTGTAGGGCCCAATCTCTGTACGAGAAAACTCTGTACGCGAAAAAATCTGCATGAGAAAAAAAGCCGCGACCAGAATCACTCTGGACGCGGCTTATGGAAAAGCATTTTGAGGAGAAGTAGCCGACTAGCGACTAGCGACTTTGCTCAATCCAAAGTCAAAGGTCAGCTCATTCGTGCTGCCAGCGACTAGGTCAATGGTTCGCTCTTCGCTGACTGGCTTGCCATTAATCTCAGCGATAACGCGGACAGTGTAACCTGACCAGACTTCGCCGTCTTTCAGTTGCGAGGTTCGGTAAGTTCGAACACTGCCGTCACCCTGCGTGGTATTACCAGCAAGCGTGACGCTTGCGTCGGCAGGAACGTTGAGTTGAACCACAGTCTCCACTACGGCTTGTTCAGCAGGCTTGTCATCCGCCGCGAAAATCAACGACTGACTGGTGCCAGAACGCAATTTAACAGACTTGCTTTCGGTTCGCTCTGCACCGTCCACATTGTAAGTAACCTCAACTTCATAGTTGTACACGAAGCCCGGCTTCAATCCACTGGATTTAAATTGACGTACAAGGCCAACCGCCTTTGTCTGAAAACCATTTACGATCACAAGGGCATCCTCTGGAACAGAAACGGTCAACATTGCTGAGTCCGCTTCGACTGATGCCGAATCGTCTTTTGCTGGCTTTTTCTCAGCAGGTGGTTGTGCAACCGGTGCAGCAGGTGTTGCCGCTTCTGTGGGAACAACAGTCGCTGGTGCGTCCATGGTCGACTCGTAAGTCGTTGACCCCATGTCGGTTGAATACATGACACGAGGGCTCGAATATCGGTAGGAAGAATATCCACCACTACTGCCACCAGACGAACCGTAGGATTGAACGGTGTAACCACCAGATGAGCCGCCGCTGCTACCGTGATTGTGCAGAGATGCTTTGGCGGCGTGAATTTTCGCAAACAGGCGACGAATTGGGCCGACATGCCCAGTGCTGCCGCCCGACGAGCCGCCACTGCTGCCAGCAGAGTACATTGCGTAACCACCCGAGGAACCACCCGAGGAACCACCTACGTGGGAGTATGCGTGTCTTGCACGCCATCGAGCCGCAATGCCTCCACTGCTTCCACCGGATGAGGCGTAGCCGCCCGAAGAGGCATAACCGCCTGAAGAACCGCTTCCTCCTGAGGATCCGCCCGAAGAGCCTCCCCAAGATCCACCGGCCTCGACCGTTCCCGCCAACGCGACCATTGCGCCTGCGAAAGCCAAGTACTGTAAACACCTCATGATTTCAATTCTCCTAGTTCGTTCAGCAGTGATTCAAGCCGCAACTCTCGACGCGCAGCTCAACGACTAGGATAACGAGACAACCTAGGCAAACAAGCATCCTTGGCGAAGTTTTAACAGCTAGGGGGGATCGGTCGGGTGTTCGTACGACCTGTCACCCCCCTAAATCACTGCTCAGAGTGCCTTGGAGAGACGGATATCATCAAAATCTGCCATTCCGGTGGCTCCAAATAGCCCGATCCGGAGAATTGCCTCGCGGCTGGCAACAGGGACATCAAATACAGTTTTCTGCGCCTTCCAGTCATGGCTCCCACCGAATGGGCCCAGCCAGAAAACGGCGAGTTCGGATCGTGAACCGTCATAAAGGCTGATCGAGATCATTGGAGCTGCGTTAGCATCGGCCCCCACCACGACACCCGAGGTCCTACAAAAACCACTCAACGCCAATTGCTGAACATGCCTGCCATCCACCGAAATTCCCTGAAGAAGGTGGGAACTGAGCCCTGGTGTCTGATTAGTGAATCGCACGAATGTCTTGCCGACAGCTGCCGGATTTCGAGTGCTACCATCCACCAAGCTGACCTGCCGCCCGTAATACCAGCCAGGAATCTGAGCAGCCATACGAACTGCCGCTGTTATGGGTAATGGAGTGAGCGAGTTGGCTGGACCGCTGGTCGGGCGTGCCTTGATTTCAAAATTTCCGTTCACGAGGGCCGGATTCGTGGCATCAGGCAATACCTGCCGACCATGCTCGGCCTCACCTGTCATAGGAACGAACAGTGTTGGTCGGAGCTCTTCTTGCACCAACTTGCCATTGGTTTTGACCATCCGAAAAAGCGTCTGCTGATAGCGTTCGCCCACTGGAATGATGAGTGTCCCACCTTCACGCAGTTGCTTGATCAAGGGCTCAGGAACCGATTCGGGACTGCAAGTCACGATGATCTTGTCAAAAGGCGCCGCCTCTGGCCATCCTTCGAAGCCATCAGCAACTCGTGTCGACACGTTGTCGTATTTTAATCGTCGCAACGTTGCCGAAGCCTGACGACTGAGACATGGCATGATTTCAACCGAGTAGACATGTTCTACTAACGGGCTTAGCACCGCCGCCTGATATCCACTACCAGTACCAACTTCAAGAACGCGATCCGTTTCGCTCGGCCTGAGGGTTTCTGTCATCAGAGCGACAGTGAATGGACTACTGATCGTTTGCGAGTCACCGATCGGAACAGCCATATCAAGATAAGCTTGATTCCACATTTCTTCAGGCATGAACTCATGCCGCAATGTATTGCGGATAGCGTGCAGGACTCGGGGATCAGTCACCCCTGCTGCACCAATGCACGTTTCCACCATCTGGTGACGTGAATCCCAATAAGGGTCATTTCCATCCGCACTATCTGCAAGAATCAGCCAGGACAATGAGATGCCCCGCTGATTAAAAAGAAGCTTGTTTCAATAGAACCTCCAAGCGGAAGCACATGGAGTGAATCTTTGTGACTGCAACTGACCATATTCCCACTCATTTTTCTTCACCACTTTCATGAAGCAATGACAATTGCCGCACCGGCGCGGGAGGCCAAGGAATGCTGCAATCTGTTTCCGGCATTTCAGTTTCCAACCGCTTAGCTAATCTTCTTGCAAAGGCCACCGCAAACCTATCATCAGGTGCGTGCGTAAAAACATAGGGATTCAAACCCTGCTGAATCCACCCTGCAATGATGGGGACCCACTGGTTGAGAAATCGATCAGTCAGCTCAACACGATTGCGTCCCACAAGACGCAACATGGGTTGGTTACCAGTAACGGTTTGGCGAACAGGCGTTCGCGGTTTCCGATTTTGCGAGACTTTTTCAATTTCGTCATCTGGCGGCGTCTGAAACAGCGGCCGACTGTCGAACAGCACCTTATCAATTTCCAAGCGTCGCAAAAGATCATTCACTCGTTTTTCGTTCTCACCCGAGTCAAACCAGTCGTGGTGCCTTAATTCCACCGCCCAAGCAAAGTCCTGCGGCAAATTTTCAAGAAACCGGGCGAGCAGCGGCAATCGATCCGCGCCAAATCGCGGCCCCAGCTGCAAAAACGTAGGGCCCAGACGCAATGCCTCCCGCAAAGGTTCAATGCGTTGAAGAAATTCCCGAGTCGCAGCCTGTGAATGTTCCAACTCCGACTCATGCGATATTGTCCTCGGAAACTTCAAGGCAAAGCGAAAGTGATCCGGCGTCCGCTCAACCCAGCGCTGAATGGTGTCGGGACCAGGCAAAGCATAGAACGTGCTATTTCCCTCGACGGTATTGAAAGTTCGCGAATACCAGTGCAACCAATCCTTCCGAGGTGTCCTCTCCGGATAGACCTCTCCGCCCCATTGCCCACACGCCCAAACCGGGCAGCCAAGAAAAAGTGGCAGTGTTGTATTCGTCGTGCCCTTCATCATCGCACCTACGATCTGCGAGCACGCAGTAACACTGGCATTCCAAAAATGTCTCGAAACAACCCTGAATTTTCTCGCATGGCAATCTGTTCCAAAGAGACATCGTCAACACCCGGAACATTAATCACTAGTTGCTGACCATCATTGACACACTCGATGTCCAGGATTCGCCCGCTTCGGGTGTCATCCAATGCAATTGCAAGACGGAGCAGTGCAGACAACTTGGAAACAGTCACGCGATCTTCCTGCGATAACGATCCATAATCGACATGGGAAGGTTGTGGAAACGCGCGACGATGATAACGGGCAACGAGCCCAACCTGCAGCAATTCACCCTCTGACAAACCAAACAATTCACTATGACGAATAAGATACAGCGCATGCTTGTGATTGCTTTTCACATTCACAAGCAAACCAATTTCATGCAGCAAGGCAGCCACGAACAGGATGACCTCATGCCGATTATCCAGTAGATGTTCATGCTGAAATTGCTGAAACAATTTGCGAGCAAGTTCCGCCACATTCCGCGCGTGCGATTCATCAAAATCAAATTTACGCCCGAGTGAGATAGCGGAGCGAACAATCTGATTACGGAATTCAGCGGTCCAACCACCGCCCAATGCCATATCCTGCAGCAGGCCATCTCGGAGATTAGTATCACAAACGAAGATGTGGTCGAGCGTCAGATGCTTCGCAAGCATCGTGTATACCAGCAATGCTGGCCCCAGCGTCTCGGCCTCCGTATAACTTGCACCATAACGACGCACGATTGCATCTTCATCAAGCTTCAGAATTTTGGACGTAAATTCATCCAGTTGACGGGTCGGCATTTCAGCAAGGGACTTACCGTCCCAATTTTTCAAAATGTGCTTGCACGCAAATCGGATATCACCACCAATCGCCACAACATGAACAGGGCTGCCATCCTGTTTTTCATCTGTTAAACGATTCCAAGCCCGCCTGATGTGGCTTTCCATCATGCCGCGGCGACGGGATGCACTGGACCGCACTCCTTGAAGTGTTCTGAGCAGACGCAGTGACCCAAGTCGAAAAGACTGACTCTCAAGAACATTACCACCCCGCACCAATAATACCTCGGTGTTACCACCCCCCACTTCAACGACGAGTGACTTGCCATCTGACAGAGCAGGATGCGCCTGCAACTGTGGCATGACTCCCATGTAGGTGATGCGATTGACCTCAGCCTCATCAATGGGTTCGACGTTCAAACCCGTCGCAACATAAATGCGATCTGCAAACGCCAAACGGTTTGATGCTTCTCGGACTGCAGTGGTTGCCACAACACGCACATCAGCGGGCTTGATTCCATACTCCTGCAGAACACGTTGATATCGGTGCAGAACAGCAGCCGACCGCTCAATGCTCTTGCGTGACAATCGACGATTTTCGAACGCTTCTCGGCCCAGATCCATTGGCTGTGCCAATGTGTCGAGCGTTCGCACTTTTCCATCAGGATGAATTTCGGCAATCGCCATGCGAATGCTGGTTGCGCCGATGTCGATCACGGCAGCCGCCCTCGGTACACCGCGTTCGATGGCAAATTCCGAATTCGATGGCGACGTTGACATCTGCTCTCTTGAAGGTGTGCGATCGGGGATTCCAGCTCAGTATCATACCGCTAGTGAGTCACACGCCTACAGCCCGATCTGCAGCTTTTTACACCATTCGACTGACGAAATGGACCAAGCCGAAGGCTGATCTGCAAGTGTCACTCATCGCTCACCCCGTCTGCTGCGCGGCCCGGTTCAGCAATCCCTTCAACGTATTTCCCGCCTCTTTGCCATCCTACGGCCAAAATTGTCCCCGTCAGCATACAACCAAAGGTGTAAGCCGCCGTAGGAATGGTTGCCAAACTGTCCTCTCCGTAAAGAGTCACTGCCAATGCAGTCCCAATACCCGCGTTTTGCATTCCGACCTCCAAGGTCAATGCTCTACGACAAGCCTCTGGGAGTTTCGCGATACCTCCAACAGACCACCCAGCCAGATAGCCAACCACATTGATCAACAATAACGCCAACACGATCACAAGACCCACATGCATCAAATTTTCGCGGTCGCCTGCGACCACAAGCACGATGATCCACAGCAAAGTGAACGGGGCGATTCTGGGTCCCCACACCACAGACCAGTTTTGAAAACGATTCCACTTCTGACATGCGTGAAAACCCAGCACCGTGGGCAGCACCACCAGCACGGACAGAAGAATGGAAGATTCGAGCAGTGATTTTTCAGTCGCAGCGCTGGCCACAACCCACAACATCAAAGGGACAGTCAGAGGTGACAACAAGGTTGCGACACTGGTCAAGCAGACTGAATACGCAACACTACCTCGAGCAGTACTGGTCAACACATTGGACGCCATCGCGCCGGGTACGCAACCAACCAAGATAACCCCATTTGCGATATCTTGGTCAAGAGGGATCAGCTGAGTAACACCCCAAGCAGTTGCCGGCATGACGAGAATCTGGGTCAGCACACCCAACACGACCCACCATGGATGTTTCAACAAAGGTCCAAGTTCCTCTCGACGCACCAGCGTACCGAGAAAAAACATCGCACATGCAACCAAAGCCCAGATCAGCGGCTTCTTGATCGAATCAGGTGGTGTGAAAGGATCGAACTGCAGTTGCTGCACCGGCCAGGCATAGGCCAGCACAGAAGAAAAAACCAACCAGAACAACAGTGAATTGAAAATACGATTCAACGATCTAACCCCTGTTCCCCCAAGATCCTAAAATCCTGCAACACTTTGATTGCCGCTTCCCCGCCCAGACAGCAGTTTGCCTGCCAACATCGAGAACGAGCGGCATTTATATTTTCGGGCTTATCATCGAGGAAAAATATACTTTCCGCAGGAACACCGACCCTTTCCTCCGCAATCTCATAAATCACCGAATCTGGTTTCATCACGCCCTCCTCAAAACTGAGGACGGTTGCATCGAACCGGAATTGATTCATGAAATAGGATTGACGGCGAATCCAATCCCAGTGCGCATGGCAAGTGTTGGACAATAGCCCCACGCCAAATCCATTTTCTCTCACGCGATGCAGAACTTCCGCCATCACATCAATAGGTGTGAACATATCACTGACCGCATCGAGCAAACCCGCTGTCGGCATACGCTCTGCATTGACGCCAAGTGATTGACGTATCTGTTCTGCGAATTCTTCGCCACTGTACTGTCCATGCTCAAATCGGTCCTGGAAACCACTGTTATAAATGGCCTCCCACGACTGCTGCTTTCGCACACCGAATCTTTCAAGAAGATTGTTGCATGCGATATTTGGATCAAAACGGACCAATACATTTCCCAAATCAAAATAGACAAATTCGATTTGATGATTCATGATTCAGTAGATTGATTCAGATGTAGCCTGGGTGACTCAGCGAACAAAACAGCATCACGAGTCGACAGAAAAGCACAAGTTCAAGATCCCCGGATCACAATGGGCGAATACGAATATTGCGGTACCATGCTTCGGCAGGCTTGCCGCTATGGATTTGCAAAGCGATCTTCCCATGCTGCGGAATGGCATCATCCATTTCGGTGTAATCGACGGTTCGTTCTCCGTTCACAAAAATCTGCACACGGGGCCCTTTGCATATCACACGCATGGAATTCCACTGATCGGGCTTCACCAACTTTTTTCCCAAATCAGCTCCGGGCTCTGCCAACATTTTATTTCTTCTCGATTCATCATATAAAGCGCCCCAAACCGGTCGATTCCAAGCGTTACCAATATCGGCCTGATAGCCCGAGACTTCGCTACTTCCGGCAACACGCTGAGAACGAAATTGGACACCAGCATTTTTTCCCTCACCAACCAATTTCGCTTCCAATCTAAGTTCAAAGTCGGCATACTCGCGTGCCGTACAGAGAAATTCGTTATGGGGTATTTTCTCGGTCAAGCGTCCAGCCACGATCGCCTTGTCTTCCACGCGGAACCAATACGCGTCTCCCTCCCATCCCAGAACTGAATTCCCATCGAAAAGCGGTAATGAATACACTGCAAAATCGTCCTTGGCATCCTCTGCCATGGAATTCAGCGGTGCGATTTGCATGAGAACCAGCAAACCAAAAGCGGCAAATAGCGTGCGTTTCAAGGCCAATCTCCCTTTCAAAAGTCCAGTCCCTTTTTCATTTGTTTGCTGATGATCATAATCGGTGACGTTCTGCCCGTCGCAATGAAGCTAAAAAAAGAAACTCCATGAACCAGCCACTCAACAAATACAGCAGCAAAATCACCCAGCCCAAGAGTCAAGGGGCATCCCAAGCGATGCTTTATGCCACAGGCATGCAACCCGAAGACATGGACAAGGCTCAAGTCGGAATTGCCAGTGTCTGGTATGAGGGCAACAGTTGCAACATGCACCTTCTCGACCTGGCAGCGGAAGTGAAAACGGGCGTCACTGCAGCAGGTCTGGTCGGCATGCGTTTCAATACGATCGGTGTCAGTGATGGAATTTCGATGGGCACTGATGGAATGAGCTACAGCTTACAGAGTCGGGATCTCATTGCTGATTCGATCGAAACGATCATGGGAGCTCAATGGTACGACGGTTTGGTTGCGTTACCGGGCTGTGACAAAAACATGCCGGGCTGTGTGATGGCAATGGGTCGACTCAACCGACCAGCCATTATGGTTTATGGGGGGACAATCAAACCTGGAAGCTTCAAGGATGAAAAGCTGGACATTGTGAGTGCCTTCCAGTGCTACGGTCAATTCATCGCAGGCCAAATTAGTGAAGAGGAGCGTTCAGAAATTGTCCGCCGTAGCTGTCCAGGTGCCGGAGCTTGTGGAGGCATGTACACCGCTAACACGATGGCAACTGCGATCGAGGCCTTGGGCATGTCGCTTCCGTACTCAGCCAGCATACCCGCGGAAGATGCCGCCAAAAAAGAAGAATGCCAACGAGCTGGTGACGCCATCCTCAAGCTTCTTGAAGCGGACATCAAACCACGTGACATCATGACGCGTACCGCGTTTGAGAATGCCATGGTGACCGTCATGGCATTGGGTGGCAGCACGAATGCAGTCCTGCACCTGATCGCCATGGCTCGAAGCGTTGATGTCGATCTGACAATCGAAGATTTTCAATCCGTCAGTGATCGCATCCCCTACCTTGCTGATTTGAAACCCAGTGGCAAGTTCGTTCAGGAAGACCTGCACTCTATCGGTGGCACACCCGCTGTCATGAAATACCTGCTTGAAAAAGGTCTGATGGATGGAAACTGCATGACAGTCACAGGGAAAACGCTTGCAGAAAATGTCAAGGACTTGCCGGGACTCAAAGAAGGACAGACGATCATCAGCCCAGTCGAGAAACCACTGAAGGACTCAGGACACATTCGAATCCTGCGGGGATCGCTTGCAACCGAAGGTGCAGTTGCGAAAATCACAGGAAAGGAAGGCCTCACATTCAGTGGCCCCGCCCGTTGCTTTGACAGTGAAGAAGACATGCTTCACGCCTTGGAACAAAATCAGATTCAGAAAGGCGATGTGGTTGTGATTCGCTACGAAGGCCCCAAAGGTGGTCCAGGCATGCCCGAAATGTTGACGCCGACCAGCGCTATCATGGGAGCAGGACTGGGGGCGGATGTTGCCATGCTAACAGACGGGCGTTTCAGCGGAGGCAGTCATGGATTCATCGTGGGGCACATCACGCCCGAAGCACAACTTGGTGGACCTCTTGCGCTTCTAGTCGATGGTGACATTGTTACCATCGATGCAGAAACCAATCGGCTTGATGTCGATGTCAGCGATGAAGTACTGGCGGATCGCGCCAAAGCGTGGACTGCACCACCACTGAAAGTGACCCGAGGCACGCTCTACAAGTACATCAAGAATGTCAAAACAGCCAGCGAGGGCTGTGTCACCGACGAATGACCCGCACAAGAATCTCTGCAGTAATCATTACGATCTCTGCTGAGATTACTTTGGGAGCTTGATTTCCGTTCTCGATACTAAGCGTGACAGAGCGCCGTCGCACGTTGATTTCGAGTGCAATCTACGCGGCAATGATGAAAACTCCGGTTGTAGGAGGCGATTCTCTGGCACCATGCCTCGACTCAACGACTCAAGTCATTTGAGTTGGGGCTCGTGCCAATTTATAGTGTTATCGAGAAACTGCGTTGCAGAGCGACAGCACTCTGGAAAGAGCTGGACAGACCACCGATTTATTTCCTGCCCCAACCCAAGGTTAATCCATGAGCGTGAGCCAAAGATGGAGTGGGCGATACGGTCGTGTATCCATCATTATTCCTGCCGTTCTATGTGGCGTCATTTTGCTGCTTCTTACTTTCAATCGCAAGGAAGGAGCCTGGCCTTCGCAAGCAGAGCAGACCCTTCTGCTTCATTTCGTTGAACGCAGTAAATTTGAAGCGTTTGTGACGGAACCAGGTGATATTGTCAGCAGCAGCAATGTAGAGGTCCGATGCGAAGTCGAGTCGAGAGGATCTGCAGGTGTCACGATTGTGAGTCTGTGTGAAGAAGGAACCGAAGTAGAAACAGGGGATCTGCTTGTACAGTTTGATGACTCAGTTTTGCAAAACGAATTGATTGCCCAGCAAATCGTGGTTGCCAAAGACAAGTCGGCTCTCATTCAGGCCGAAAGCAATCTATCGAATGCCGAACGCACTTTACGGGAGTATGTTGAAGGCCTGTTTCAGCAAGAAGTCGAAACACTCGAAAGTGCAGTGTTCGTCACGGAAGAAGACCTCCGCAGAAAAGAACTTGAACTTGCTTCCCATCGCCGGATGGCATCCAAGGGCATACTCAATCAGTTGCAGGTGACTGCAGGTGAATTCGCACTTGAGAAATCAAGAAAGGATGTTGCCGCGAGCAAACGAGCCTTGGACGTTTTCAAGAAATTCACCCGAGAGCGCAAGGTGGGAGAATTCACTGCGGAGATTGAAAAACAGAAAGCAAATGTCGAGGCTGCCAAGTTTACACAGAAGCTAAGCAATCAAAAACTACTCGAAATCTCTGAACAAATTGACCATTGCACCATTCGTGCACCTGCTGCCGGTCAGGTCGTGTACGCGAACGAACGGCAGCGTGGTGAACCTGTCGTGATCGAAGAAGGTAGCCAGATTCGCTTCAATCAAATGGTCGCCCGCCTACCTGACATCAAACAAATGCAGGTCGATGTAAAAATCAATGAGTCCCACATCAATCGTGTCAGCCCCAGCATGCGGGCTGAAATCACTCTAGACGCAGATCCGGAAAAACTGCTTTTCGGTGAAGTCAAACACGTGGCGCCCTACCCATTTCCCATGCGATGGCATGGTGCTCCGCTCGAATACGGAGTGGAAGTTGCCATCAAGGATCCCCCCCCAACAATTCGACCCGGTTTACGTGCGAAAGTAAAAATCTTTTTCGAAGCCAAGGATTCGGTTCTGCAAATTCCACTCGCGGCAGTGATTGCCCATGAAAAATCGCACTATTGCCTTGTGCGTGATGGCGACGACTGGGAGCCAACTCCGATCATCATCGGTCCCAACAACAACAATCAAGTGGTGGTCATTGAAGGTATCACTGAGGGCGACCAGGTGGCCCTGACCCCTTTTCGATTCATCCAACGGGCCGATTTGCCGGCGGCTACCAAGGCTTCTGCTGTCGACAACCAAGAATCAAACCGAAACAGCAACCAGCTTGCCGAACCGCCGCAACAGCCTAATCAGGCTACCAAAGAATTCACTGCTACTGAAATCGGAACAGCGCAAGCTGATGCGGGAACATGAACCTGCTGCGTCCCCGAATCTGGCGACTTGGTATCAAGAGCCTACTCCTGCATCCCATGCGGTCATTACTGACAGTGCTTGGAATTTTCATTGGCGTAGCCAGTGTTGTCTGGTTACTCGCAATTGGAGAGGGAATCAGTCAGGAGGCCCAACGGCAGATTTCGGAACTGGGTGCCACAAATATTATCCTGCGTTCTGTGCTTCCTCCTGATGACTCAGTAAACGAATCAAACTTTTATGTTGAGTATGGGATTCGCCGCTCGGATGTTGCTGCACTGACTGGCATCACAACGATCAAGAACGCTGTGCGAATCCGTGAAACGCGGCGTGAAGCCCACTATGGTGCCGTAACACTTGCCAGCCATCTGGTGGCTTGTACACCCGAATACGCTGAAATCATGCATCTGAAGCTTGCCCGCGGCAGGTTCATTTCTGACGTTGATGTCCAACAACGTGCCAATGTATGCGTACTTGCTGCCGAAGCATCTGACTTGTTTTTCTCGACAGAAGATCCGATGGGCAAGGTGATTCGCATTCGTGAACTACCCTACGTTGTGATTGGGGTGATGCAGCCTCGAAATCCAACTGCTGGTATCGGTGGATCCCTTTCGGCGCAGGACTTTGCCAAAGATGTCTACATACCGCTGACCACCTTTTGGCAACGGATTGGTGATCGTGTTCTGTTCGTACAGTCAGGCCAGAGAACCGGAGAAGAAGTTGAGTTAAGCCAAATCACATTTCAGCTGGAATCGTCTGATCAAGTCCTCGCGACGGCCGACGCTATTCGGAGGACGATGCAAAAAATGCATACGGAGAAAGACTACGCCGTTGTAGTTCCGCTGGAACTACTTGAGCAAGCAAAAACCACACGTCTGATGTTCATGGTATTCATGGGGATGATTGCCGCAGTCACTCTGATCGTTGGTGGTATCGGCATCATGAACATCATGCTGGCAACGGTCACCGAGCGAACCAGAGAAATTGGCATTCGCAGAGCTCTCGGCGCCAAACGCAAGGATATCACGAGACAGTTTCTTGCGGAGACCATTGTGCTGTCTGCGATTGGTGGAGTCGCTGGAATCGCTGGCGGCCTGACATGCCCACTCATGATGGGGTGGCTACGACAAATTCTGCAGCTTTGGGTCCCTGATGCAATGAATAATCTTCCAGACGTAATCAGGAACGTGAACCCGATAATCGTCTCCTGGTCCATTCCATTGGCCTTTGCCATTTCCGTTGCGGTAGGCATTTTCTTTGGCCTTTATCCTGCAACCCGCGCCGCCCGAATGGATCCCATTGAGGCTCTCCGGCGAGAGTGAATCGCACAGCAGCGAGCATGGGCCCAGATTCAGTCAGCAAGATGAGAAGGCTCGAAGATGAGAAGGCTCGCAGATTCGGCCTAAACGACCGCGTGTGGTTGCAAGAAAGAACTGACGAGATGAACTATTTCAACGATACCAAAAACGCCAGCAAGTCAGCCACTTCCTGTGCGGTAAGGTCCGCAGCCAAGCCACTTGGCATCAAAGACTCGACTTGCACACGCTGTGATTCGATTTCATCTTTGCTGATTCGGTGATTCCTGCCATCTGCAGAACGTATCACCATTTCGGTCTCGGTATCTCGCACTAAAAGGCCACTCACCAACTGCCCGGCAGTGCTGAGCACCTGGTGACTCCGGTACTTGGGATCAATCACCTTGGAAGGATCTAGAACACTATCCAGCAATTCCTGTCGCGATCGCCGTTTCCCAATTCCATCCATGTCCGGCCCGACACTGCGACCACTTCCTTGCACGCGGTGGCACAGGGAACACTGCATCGACTGGCCATCGAGGAATCGCTCGCGACCACGCTCGGCATCTCCCACCATCTCCAGTAACAATGTGCGATTGACATTGTTGCCCAAACGTTTTCTTCGATTTTGTATCGGCAGAAATCTTTCAAACAATGCAGCTGTTGACGGTGTCCCTGACGCTTGAGCTGTTTCCCCTGCTACTTGCAACTGCCGTTGCGTCATTTTGTCGTCAAAGATCAACTCCACAAAGTGTTTTAGAGCCACTGATGTATCGTCTGAACCAGCATTTTCAGTTGATTCAGATTCACTGCCAGATGACTCCAATGAAGCAATCCACTGATACACCAGTTGTAAGCCCGCGCGATCATTATCCCAATGCCCCAGCTTGGGCATGTGCCCGCTTCCACTGGTTGCCATACGGTAGAAAAGCGTTGATTTCAAGGGTCGTCCGGCAGCTACAACCTTGGCATTGGCCATGCCAAAACTCCCTTGGCTTGGCTCAGTTTCCACGACATTCATCTGTCCTCTGTCAGTCGAATACGATAAGTCAGCCGGTACAGTGCCACCGCCCCCGCGCCGATGACAGTGAGCACAGTTAGCCGCCAAATACGATCTGGCCCGGGAATCCAGGGACTGGGAGAGATCATGTGGACTGACCATACTCGCGACCTTCCATTGCGGTGGTGCTTGGCGATCCAGCACGCCCGTTTCCAGGAAATCACCCACCTGCGTGTCGCTCAGGTTCTCAAGAGAAAACCCGACGGCACCGCCATTTTGTCTACCGTGACAAGACCGACATTGAGCTCGATTTTGCACTTTCCAAAGGGTGGTCGCGGATTGACCATCACCCAACTCGTACTCCACCTGCTTTTCTACTCCAACGGCTTCCACCAAATCTGCATCCGTTTGATCATCATTCCATAGATAGCTGTACGGCTGCCAATTGATACCATCAAAATGCAAAACTTGCGTTTCAACTCGCACACGGCCGAGTGAAATAGTCTTGGCAAAAACAGTACCTGCAGGATATTTCCAACCACGCTGCAAGCGGGCAATCTGAATCGTTTCCTGCCCCGGCACCCCGAGCAGAAACTCGCTGCTCCCACCACCCTGCCATGAAGGCGCTGAGATCTGATAAGGAACAACCCCTGCTTCAGGGACCATTTCCTGCGTATCCGCAAAGAGTCCCGTGGAACTCAGTTGTCTTGGAAACTCGCTCACGAACTTTGCAGCTTGATTTCTAACCAATTGATAGATCCCACCGTCGTAACCCACCACCAAAGTTTCATGGTCCGGCATCTCAGCGAACGTGATGATTGGCAAGCCTGTTTCCGCAAGAACTGGATTCCATGTCACTTGGTCTCCTTCATGACGCATCCCCCATAACAAACCGGTGACATAATCCCCGTACAGATAAACATCCTTCAACTCGGGAAGATCCTTACCCCGATAGACATGCCCCCCCGTAACGGATTGCCCCAAGGCATGCGGATAGGCGACAAGAGGTAATTCAATGGGCGTTGGCCCCTGTTGCACATCGCGCCGAATCGGCTGGGGCCCCTCAAAAATGCTCCAGCCGTAATTGCCCCCACGTTTGACATCGAAAATCAGTTCCCACAATTCCCACCCGACATCACCACAAAGAATCTGATCCGTTCCTGGAACGATTGTAAAACGCCACGGGTTTCGGAATCCATAAGCAAAGATTTCGCCACGCGCATTTGGGACATCAACAAACGGATTGTCTGCTGGAATCGAGTACATGTGGTCATTGGATGGCTGATCCACATCGATCCTGCAAATCGACGATCGCAGATCTGAGAGGTTCTGTCCCACATTGTATTCATCCGGCGGAAAAGGCCTCGCACCGTCGCCCGTTGAAAAGTAAAGCAACCCCTTTGAATCGAAGCGTATAGCGCAGCCATTGTGGCCACCTGACGGCCATGTCATCAGTACTTCTTCGCTGGCCGCATCGATTCGCAATGGCTCTTCCCGACTGACGATGAAGCGTGATAACCTCGTGCCATCGGGACGAGCCACAGGATCCCCAGCATAAGCGACAAACAACTGCCGATTGGTTGCAAATTCTGGATGCAATGCAAACCCGTAAGCACGCCTGAACTTGTCCATCAACGGATTGAAATCAACGACCAGTTCAGCACTTTCGCATGACACATCATTCTCAAACGCAAAAAGTTTTCCCGTCACTTCCAAAATCATCATTTTGTTAGTCCCAGGTACCGCCATCAGCTCAACTGGCTGATTGAATTGCAAGCTGGGATAAACACGTTCAACAGAGAATGGTTTGGGCGGATCAGGCGATCCCTTCAGACGAGAGGTTGTCCACGGTTCACGCTCTGCCGCTGTTCCGAACAATGGCAACGACACAAGACAAGTTAGACTCAGTATCAGCTGATAACGCATGAGAGAGCGACTCTGCTGGGTAGCGAAGTTGATGAAAGCACACCGTGATGAATGCACACCGTGATGAATGCACACCGTGATGAATGCACACCGTGATGAATGCACACCGTGATGAATGCACACGGGGGAAAGCACCGATTGTAGCGGGTGACAATCAGTCAGGGGTTTGTCATTGTTTGCCCCTATCGTCATCACCACCCGCCGACGCATTTTCAACGATGCGTTGAAAGGCATTACATGGATGCACCCTCGCACCAGCCATTCGTAGCGAGTACAGCATCCGTTTAGATCAAGCCAAGAGATCCTTTACAACTTTGCCATGTACATCGGTCAAACGATAGTCTCTTCCCTGAAATCGGTACGTGAGCTTCTCGTGGTCAAAACCAAGTTGGTGCAGGATGGTAGCCTGCAAATCATGGACGTGAACAGGATTTTCCGCAACGCTGAATCCCAATTCATCTGAGCTTCCATAATCGAATCCTCCCTTCACGCCGCCCCCCGCCATCCACATCGAAAACACGTCAGGATAGTGATCACGCCCCAGCACAGCACTCTTTGCCGTGCGTCCTTCCCGGAATGGGGTCCGACCAAATTCTCCTCCCCAAACAACAAGCGTGTCCTTCAGCATGTCACGTTGCTTCAGGTCCTTGATCAAGGCAGCAATCGGCTTGTCCATCGTGGCGCATTTATTGGTCAAACCCTCGGTCAGACCCTCCTGCTTTCCGGTTCCATGAAAATCCCAACCCCAGTCGAACAACTGGACAAACCGAACCCCTGACTCGACCAATCGCCTCGCCAGCAAGCAGTTATTGGCGAGGCTGGCACCACCGACTTTCGCCCCATATTGATCAAGTGTCTTCTGGGACTCTTGTGAAATATCCATCACCTCCGGAACAGCAGTTTGCATGCGAAAGGCTAATTCATACTGTGAAATTCGTGTCAACGTTTCGGGGTGCCCCAGTTCGTTGGCCTGAATTTCGTTGAGGTCTTTGAGCGCATCAAGACTCAAGCGTCGCATGCTGCGATCCATGCCTTGCGGGTTTGAAGCGTAAAGAACGGGATCCCCTTTGGATCTGCACTGGACCCCTTGATACACCGAAGGCAAAAAGCCACTGCCGAACGAATTTTTTCCACCATTGGGTTGCACCCCACTTGAAATCAGAACCACAAAGCCTGGCAAGTTCTCATTCTCACTTCCCAGACCATAAGTGACCCAAGACCCAATGGAGGGTCTTCCCGATCTCGGCGAACCGGTATAGACAAGCAACTCGGCGGGTGCGTGATTGAATTGATCTGTGTGCATCGAGTGCACCACACACATTTCATCTGCGATCTCGTGAAAATTCGGAATGGCATCCGACATCCACATCCCTGATTCGCCCACTTGCGCCCATTTTCTTGGTGACCCCATTAGCTTGGGGACTCCGGAGGTGAATGCAAATTTACGGCCTGCGAGAAACTGATCAGGACAGTCCTCAGCGTTTCGCTTCACCAACTCGGGCTTGCGATCGAACAGATCGAGATTTGGTGGCGATCCCGTCATGTGAAGATAAATCACACGTTTCGCTTTTGCGGGAAAATGCGACTGCTGCGGCGCCAACGGGTTCGCAGCAGTTCTTTCAGCACCATTCCCTTCCCCAGCCAACAGGCTGTTTAAGGCAATCCCCCCCAGACCTGCTGCGGACTGTTGAAAAAAGTGTCGACGAGTCTGTTGCTGGAGATGCTCGAGGAATCGTGTCATGGCTGTTTAGAAGTAGGGTTGTTGAGATTGAGAAAAAAGACCAAAGGCAGCATTAACGTTTCATAAACATCTCATCGAGATTCAAAATCACGTTTCCCACAACTGTCCAAGTCGCGAACTCCATCACATTTCCGCCTTCCGGTAATGGTCCGAGAGGCACTGTTGCCATCTGCTCTGCCTGCTGTGGTTGCCCTTTGAATTTTTCAGCCACAACGCGGGACAATTCGGTAATTCGTTTCACTTCCGCTTCGGAAGGTTCACGAAGCAGGCAATGCCTAAAGGCGTACTGTATTCGTTCGGCGGGATCCGCACCCCGTGCGATCATTAATCTAGCCAGCGACTGAGCAGCTTCAACGTAAACAGGATCGTTCAAAGTCACTAAAGCTTGCAGTGGTGTATTGGTGCGAATACGTCGCACGGTACACACTTCACGGTTTGGCGCGTCAAATTGAGCCATTGAAGGATACGGACTTGAACGACGCCAGGAAGTGTAGATCCCGCGCCGATAACGATTCTCTCCGCTGCTCGCTTGCCAGTCGGTCGCTGACCCGAAAGCTGCCTTGAGCCCCAAAGACGGTTGCGGAGGTTTGACTGGTGGTCCATACATGCGGTCGCTCAACAGGTCACTGACAAACAACGCCTGATCCCGCACCATTTCCGCAGAAATTCGAAATCTTGGCCCTCTCGCATAAAACCGATTCCCCGGATCAGCAAGACGCAATTCCTCGCTGGAAAAGGAACTCTGACGGTAGGTTGCTGATGTCACCAAAACGGTCAGGAGATGCTTCAAATCCCATCCTGCTTCCTGTAACTCAACCGCCAGCCAATCAAGTAACTTTGGGTGAGATGGCAAATCACCCTGGGACCCAAACTCCTCACTCGTCTGAACGATTCCCACGCCAAAAATCTCTTCCCAATGGCGATTCGCAATTACACGTGCGGTAAGGGGATTCTCACCATCGACCAACCACTTGGCTAACGCCAAGCGGTCCGGCTTGCCTCCCTCGGGCAGCCCATGAAAGACCTCAGGCGTTCCTTCTTCGACAACTGCCCCGGTGTTTTGGTAATTGCCACGAATCTGCACACGTGTTTCACGTCTCGCTGAATCTGCCAACTGCCCCATCACTGGAACTGTGGTCGCAGGTTTGATGGCTCCCAGACTTGCTTTGGCTTTGCTCAATGCATCTCTTTGAGTCTTCAGTAGCGGTGTGATACTGCGGTGGTAACCAGACAACCTCTTCAACTCGTCATCACTAAGTTTCTGCTTATCCTGCCACCGCCTGACTAGATTCAGGATTTCCAATGGAACTGCGGCAATTTCCGAGAGTCCCTTATCTGAAGTCATCGAGACACGAAACTGATCCAACAGATGCTTCGGATGCTCGGATGCCTGCTCAATTGTCACGATCAGATCAACATCTTCCAGCGGCAGTGCCCGACTGGGCAAGATAGTGAGCGTGTGGGGACGTCCCTGTTGTGGCGAAATCGCCCACCCATTCTTGTTTTCCTGCAGAGCTGCTGCTGCAGGAAACCCGTTCTGTTCATGATCGGCAAAGGCAACAGCCAAAGGAATTATTGATGGCCCCCCTGTGTTGAATTCCGAACTTGGTGATGGGACATTCGTGGGAACCTCTTCCCAGACAACATCTCGGTTACCATTCAAAAGAGAAACCCGATATCCCTTCAATCGTTGTTGAATTGCTGGAGTCCCATCCGTGCGATTCCAAATCGCAACACGCTCGATCGGTTTCACCTCTCCCAAATCAAGTTCAATCCACGGATTCTGTTCGATTTTCGTATGGCTCACTGAACGGTTATTAAAAATCCCGTCAGTCTTCCCATCATTTGCATATTCATTCTTCCCACCAAAGTCCTCAGAACTCGCTGTGACGGTGCCTGCCAACGCCACATTCTTTCCCTCGACAAACGCCTGTATCTCGGCGAGGTGAATCATTTTCCCTGAGCCCGGCAGGTCAACTCGAATATACTGTGCATCGATCGCAACTTTGGATTTTTTCTGCAACATCGCCTTCACATTAGAGACAACAAAGTTGTCCGTCTGCGTTGCTGGCAACTCCAAACGCAGACCAACTAGATCGACATTCTCCACTGGAAAAGTCAACTGGTATTGATCCGTATCCGGCTTTTCTCCCTCAGCCACAATCCATCCATCTTTCACGTCCAACTTACGGCCATTTGCTGACATCGCTGACGGCTTCAGATTCGTCCACGTCGCATCCGTTTTCAAGCCAGACAACCATTCACTTTCTGCAGCTTGCAGTTCAGGTGTGTCAGTGTCGATGGTTTGCTGCAACGTGGCTGCTTTTTCTGACAGCGACTGTTTTTTGGCATTCTGCTCATCCGTCCAAACGTTGATGATCGGACTTTCATTTCGACGATCTGCGTCCTGAGTGCTGTTAAAAAACGCGAAGAGTTTGAAGTACTCTTTCTGAGTGATGGGATCATACTTATGAGTGTGACACTGGGCGCACGCGATCGTGGTTCCCATCCACACCGCCATCGTCGTATTCACGCGATCAACGACTGCTACATTACGAAACTCTTCATCATTGGTTCCACCTTCGTTGTTTGTCAAAGTGTTGCGATGGAAAGCTGTTGCGATCAACTGTTCCTGCGTTGGATTTTGCAGCAGATCGCCTGCAATTTGTTCAATAGTAAATTGATCAAAAGACTTATTTTCATTGAGTGACTTAATCACATAGTCACGGAAAGCCCAAATGGTTCGCGGCGGATCATCGGCGTAGCCCGCGGAATCAGCGTAGCGAGCAAGGTCAAGCCAGACTCTTGCCCAGCGTTCACCGAAAGCTGGCTTTTGCAATAGACGTTGAACATATTGTTCGTACGCGTCATCCGAATCATCTTGTACAAATGCCTTTGCTTCTTCCCACGTAGGTGGCAGTCCAATCAGATCCAGCGAGACACGCCTTGCCAGGGTCAATCGGTCAGCTTCAGGCGATGGTGTGAGCCCACGTGATTCCAGTTCAGCGAGAACAAAGTAGTCGACCGGGTTACGCGGCCACTGCTTCAACTGCACGGCGGGCATAGAAGAGCGAACGGGCTTCGTATACGCCCAGTGTCTGTCGTAGCTTCCACCCTCAGCAATCCAGCGACGAACGAGTTCAACCTCATGCGGTTCCAAACGCCTGCCTTTTCCTTCAGGCGGCATCTTCAATTCTTCATCGTCAGTCGTCAGCCGATGAAGCAGTTCACTCGTAGCAGGATTCCCCGGGGCAATCGCAGCGTATCCCCCCAAATCCAATCTCGAACCAGCCTCGGTATCAAGCCGCAAGCCGGCTGCCCGTTCGTCTTCATCTGGTCCATGACATGTCAAACAATTGTTCGAAATCAAAGGTCGAATCTGGGTGTTGAAATCTACCTCGTTAGCCACGACTCTGCCCACTCCTATGATCGTCAGCAATACAATCAAGAAGGGAACCAATCGTGTGCTGGTGTAACCACCCTGAAAAAACAGTTTCATGGATCTGCGTTGCATCAAAACAGAGGAGTGAAAAAGATTGGTGGTGAGTGGCTAACGAATGCGTTGAGCATTCGAAATGGTACATTCAAGCTCTGGAGACTCATCACTCCAGCAGTCCGAATGTAGCAGCGGTGCATCGCCAACACAGAAAGCGTACGGTGGGGGGAACCGAATTCCCAATCCCTAGTTTAACAGAGATTTACCCATCAGCCGGTTTTTGCCTTGAGACTCATTGGACTCCAATCCTGACCGATCCATTCTGCCCGTTTTCGGGGTTCATGCTCAGCATGATGGTCTCATTCGGTCATGGCGTCTTGTAGAAAAGAGCCTTTATTTTGGACGAATGCCGCATCTCGGCAGACAATTCCCCTCACTTTCGCATGGTGGATTGAATCCCGCGGGTCGGAAGCGAGCAGAAGTACTCGCCTCTTCCCGATCAGGAATCGAGTTTTTCCCACCGTGAATACGCCTCCGACAGCTCACTTTCCAAGTGCTTCAATTGGGCTGCCTCTGCTGCGATCGCATCAGCCGGTTTTTGATAATAATCCGTGGCGGCCATGGCTTCATGAAGTGCCGCAATCGCAAGTTCCATTTCCTCGATTTTTTTTGGCAACTGCTCTAGTTCGCGTTTCTGTTTGTAAGAGAGTTTTTTAATTTCTGTCGGCGCTGTCTTGACTTTCTCATTTTTGGTTTTGTCGATTTCAGACTTCGTTGCCTCTTGTTTATCCGCAACTTTTCTGGCAACAGCAGCTCTCCACTCGTCATAGCCTCCGGCATATTCATGAACCCCACCTTCCTCGAAGACAATCGTGCTCGTTACCACGTTGTTGAGAAATGTACGATCGTGGCTAACCATCAGCAAAGTACCGTTAAAATCAGTCAACTGCTCCTCAAGCAGTTCCAGCGTTTCACTATCCAAATCATTGGTAGGCTCGTCGAGAACAATGACATTTGCGGGCTTCGTCATCAGTCGTGCCAGCAAAGCTCTGTTTCTCTCTCCACCTGAAAGGAATCTCACCTCAGTGCGTGCTCTTTCAGGAGTAAAGAGAAAGTCCTGAAGATAACCCATGATGTGTTTAGTCTTATCACCAATCTGTATTTTGTCGCTTCCATCACCAACGTTCTCGACAACGGTCTTTTCGGGATCAAGCGTATCACGCAACTGATCGAAATAGGCAATCTGCAGGTTAGTACCCATCCGCACTCGCCCTTCGTGTGGTTCGAGTTGCCCTAGCAGCAACTTCAGCAACGTTGTCTTGCCCGCGCCATTTGGCCCAATGATCCCCACTTTGTCGCCACGCATTAACATTGTGGTGAAATTTTCCAGGATCTTATGTTCTCCGTACCCAAATGAGATTTCCTTGACATCAGTAACAAGCGCACCGGTCCGTTCTGCCTCCTGCAATCTCATCTTCGCCTTGCCCTCACCTTGCCTGCGATTGGATCTTTCTACCCGCATCGCCTTCAAGGCCCGCACACGTCCTTCATTCCGTGTACGCCGCGCTTTGATCCCTTGGCGAATCCAGACTTCTTCTTCGGCTAACCGCTTGTCGAAGAGCGCATTTTGCTTTTCCTCTGCTGCAATGGCTGCCTCTTTCCTTTTTAGAAAGGTGGAGTAGTCACAGGACCAATCAAAAAGTCGTCCCCGATCAATCTCCCAAATTCGCGTGGCCAAATTTTGCAGAAACGATCGATCGTGCGTCACAAAGATCAGAGTGTTCCTCCAACGAGACAAAAAGGTTTCCAACCAGAGAATGGAGGAAATGTCGAGATGGTTGGTGGGTTCGTCCAGGAGCAAGATATCTGGTTCAGAAGCAATTGCCCTCGCCAACAGGACCCGACGCTTCATGCCGCTGGAAAGCGTTTGAAATTCAATTTCGGGATCCAACTGCATACGCGACAGGGTAGAGTCGACGGCATGTTGGATTTGCCACTGCAACTCTGGATCATCCAGATTTGCCTGAGCTGCTGTCACAATTTCGTGCACCGTGCCCTCAAGATCGCGGGGCACATCCTGAGTCAGGCGGGCAATTTTCGCTCCGGGGCTCACATGGATGCCACCGGAATCCGGCTGCATTTTGCCATCCAGCAATCTCATCAGAGTTGTTTTTCCAGCTCCATTACGGCCCAGCAGGCCAATTCGTTGACCTGCTTCAATCGTCGCAGAGACACCATCCAGAAGTGAAGGACCGCGAAACCCAATGGAAAGATCTTCGATGGAAACGAGTGGCATGCTGCTGAACGTCAGGCGGGGAGAGGACAGAAAACCTCCTCAGCAGAACCCAAGAAGGCCATTTGGTCCAGACGGCCAACTACCGGATCACCTCGCAAAATCTTCCACCGGAATCAATTCATGCCCCTTGGCCGTAATCAATGAGGCCATCGTATCAATATCAATCGTCTGCAACAGAAAGCGAACAGCCCCGTCTGCCAGCACACAGTGCACCCCACCAGAATGAAGCGAATACATTTCGTTGTTGTTGGTGCAATTGATAGGGCAGGGTTCCGGTGAAGACTTGCCGTCCTGGGTAAATCCGTGCATCGGGATGGCGTTGCGGGAATCCGCCCACGCAGCTCCCTTGACGACCCCATTGCTGACACCAAAATTACCGCCGCTCGAAGGACTATTGGGTGGTCCCAGGCGTTTCCCCGACACGCAATAGTCAGGTCGCGTCGTGTCCTCCGCAAACAAGATTGTCTGGGACAGCCCATCAAACGCGTCTCGAAAGCCTACCCGCTGCCATCCTCTCATCAAACCAATATAAGAGGACCGCGACCTGATTAGCCCCACCGTCGCTAACCGAACTGATACTGCACCAATCGGAGCGTAATCGTTGGATGCAGCCCACCGTCCATCAGCAACGTGCGTCCGACCGGTTCCAGACAACCGCGAAGAAGGGCACTGAAAAGTAGGCACCATGGCATAAACAGCATCAACATTCTGCGGGGCGTTCCAACGATAACTCATTCGATAGACGTCACGAACATTCTGATTTTCGATATGCGGCAATGTGAAAATTGCCCAACCATGAAATCCATTACGGGTTCGTTGCGGTGGAAAACGCCGAAAAGCACCATGGTAGTTATGCAATGCGAGGCCAATCTGGTGAAGATTATTCTGGCATTGAACACGCCGTGCTGCCTCGCGATCCGCTTGCACGGCAGGCAATAACAAACCCACCATGATTGCGATAATGGCTAGCACAACCAACAATTCAACCAGGGTGAATGCACACCTGCTTGATGAGGCTTGCTTTAGATTGACGTCCACAGTTCTCTGCAACACGGCTACCCTCCGCGGTCGTGCAGCACAACTCAATGCGCAGTCTGGCATCGCATGAGCAGCCATGCAGTCTAGCCGTTCCGCCAACACTGATGGTGGATTATCAGCTGAAAGAATCATTCGTTTGCGGCAAAGCACAGCGTTTGGCTTGCATTTGAGCCAAGCATGCACAGCACCCCCCCACCTGAGCCACCACTGCTGATTCGCGCAGCAACAACGATGGAATGGTCCACTGGCACACCGAACCAAATCTACTGTTCATCCGAATCAGCTTTTTGCGATGACTCGCGAAAGAGTTCAGCGATGACCTCTTCAAGTGGAACATCTTCGACTGCTACGTCTTCAATCGGATTGTCACGAAGCACTTCAGAGAGCACCCGAGGTACGTCACGCCGATCAACACGCAGACGAACCTTGGGCCACGTTTCATCGAGGACCTCACCCAATTGTGAAAGGTCCGGCTGATGCCCATCTGCAAATTGCAATGTCATGACTTTGTGCCCGGAAAAGTTGTCAATGACTCCCGACAAGGAACCGTCGTACTCAATCCGCCCACCAGCGATGATGACAACACGTTTGCAGAGTGCAGCGATATCCTTCATGTAGTGGCTGGTTAACAAAATGGTGATTTTGCGTTTTTCCTGATAGTACTTGAGGAACTGCTGAATATTATGCTGCGCGATAACATCCAGCCCAATGGTTGGTTCATCAAGGAAAAGGACTTCGGGTCGATGAAGCAGAGCTGCAATCAGCTCCATTTTCATGCGTTCTCCAAGCGAAAGCTCGCGGACAGGTCGACTCAAAAGTCCTCCCACATCCAGCAGATCCGTCAGTTCAGCTAGCGTGCCATCAAACTCTTCGACTGGTACACCGTAAATCTGCTGATGAAGCCGGTATGACTCCTGAGCAGGCAAATCCCACCACAACTGGTTTTTCTGACCCATCACCAAGGCGAACCGACGGCGATACTCATTTTTTCTTTGCCAAGGCGTGAATCCCATCACGCTTGCTGATCCACTCGTCGGATTGATTACCCCGCTGAGCAATTTCAGGGTGGTCGTTTTCCCAGCACCGTTTGGGCCGAGAAATGCGACAAATTCCCCTTGCTCCACGTTCAAGTCGATCCCTTGTACCGCTTTAACTTCCCTGTATTCACGACGAAACAGGCCCCTAACGCTATCTGCCAACCCCTCACGTTTATTGTAGACGCGATAGGACTTGGCCAACTGTCGTACTTCGATCATTGGCATGGACGATGTGGCTCGCAGATGTGTGAAAGTACGTTATTGTAGGTACAAGACAGCAGGTTCAAAGCCGGGACTAAAATTACGCAATGCACGTGTGAGCGCCCCCTCCGCAGGGCAAACCGCGAATGCTGACCTTTGAAGACAGGAATGACTGCCCCTAGTTCACAAGAACCCGGAAAGCGATAACAACACACGTCGAGTCGCGACGAAGCGGTCCCTTGCAGACGAAACGGCCTCGTTAGCACTTACCGACCATGAAGGGTGGAAGGTGAGAACGGCTCGGCACTCACCACTCGGATCAGATTCAGATTTTATTGGACGGAGAAAATCACATGACAGCACCGATTCCACCGATCCGGGTGGGGCTTGGATACGACACCCACCGACTTGGCAACGGAGGTCCACTCCGCATCGGAGGCATCGACATTGATTGCCAGGTGCATTGCATCGGTCACAGTGATGCTGATGTTCTGCTGCACGCGGTTACCGATGCCATACTCGGTTCGATCGCGGAGCAAGATATTGGACGACTGTTCCCAGACCATGCTGAGGAAAACCACGATCGCAATAGTGCCGACTTTTTGCATGAGGCGATCAGACGGTTGAGGCACCATGGAATGGAAATTGCCAACATGGATTGTGTAATCCTCGCGGAACGGCCAAAAATGGCCGTGCACATTGACGCCATGAAAACAGCGATTTCCGAAATAACGCAAACTCCAACCGACCGCATTGGGATCAAAGCCAAAACAGGGGAGGGCACTGGTCCCATTGGTCATGGCGAAGCCATCGCTGCAAGAGTAGTGGTTCTGGTCTACAAAACGTGATCCAAACCTAGGTTGCGGCTGTGTCTTGGGGGAATTCATTGAGATTTGCTGGTAGCCAAGCAATTGCTTGCATTGTTCTCGCCTCTACGCTAATGATCGACCACGATCCATGAATCTGGCGGGACGCAGATCAAAAACGCTGGTTGTTCTGGGGTGTCGAAAATCGCCCTCTGCATGAAAACGTTCAACCCCTATAATCCCCATCTTCACGGGTAGAGCCGCTGATGATCTGACGTCGATGCGACGCATTGCTTGCATCGCCAAGGGCAGATTCACACCTCTTCCTTAAGAATTCCAACCTGCGATCCACTCTCTATCAGACGACAAAGATGAGCACCGCGACTGCAAGCCACAACGACTCTGACGCGTCGACCCAGAAGCCCATGATTCGCGTTTACAACACGCTTAGCAAAACCAAGGAACCTTTCGAACCGCTGCACCCTCCCAAGGTTGGCATCTACCTTTGTGGCCCAACGGTTTATGCGGAGTCACATATAGGACACATGGTTGGTCCCGTGATCTTCGACACGATCAAGCGTTACCTGCGCTACAGCGGATATGACGTGACTTGGGTAGTGAACATCACGGACGTTGATGACAAGTTGATCGCCAAGAGCCGGGAACGCGATCTCCCCATGAGCCAGATTGCCTGCGAGATGACAGCAGATTACTTATCAAATCTGCGTGAACTGGGCGTCAACCAGATCGATTATCTGCCTCGAGCAACTGATCACATGCCTCAGATCATCTCCTTCATCAAGTCGTTGGAAGACAAGGACTATGCCTACGCAGTAGATGGTGATGTTTTCTTCGATGTCGCCAAAGACAGCAACTACGGTCAGCTATCCAATCGAAGCATGGAGTCACAACAAGGTGAAGGAGGCGAAGCTGCCGCCAAGAAACGCTCGCCCGGCGATTTTGCTCTTTGGAAGAGCGCGAAAGATGATTCGATCGCGTGGGACAGCCCTTGGGGGCCCGGACGTCCGGGGTGGCACATTGAATGCTCCGCCATGAGCCATGAAATATTGGGGAACACATTTGATATTCACGGAGGGGGATTGGATCTGATGTTCCCTCACCATGAGAACGAACTGGCACAAAGTGGCTGCTGCCACGATGCCCCGATGGTTAAATACTGGATGCACAATGGCTTGATGCGAGCTGGCGAGAAAGGCAAAGTGGGCGGCAAGAGCGACCGTGAAGAATCAACAGAAGAGGCGTCAGCTGGAAAAATCAGTCGCAGCAAGGGAGACGGTGGACTATCAACGGTGATTCGGAGACACACGGGTGAACGAATCCGATTCTTTCTTTTGAGAACCCATTACCGTTCTACCATTGTCTACAACGAAGAAGGTTTGCAGGAAGCCGGTACATCCCTGGAAGCTTTCTATCGCTTCTTTGATCGTTTCAACGAGATAACTTCGCTTCAGGAAAGCTGCCAGTACCCGGGTCAGTATTTCTATGACCTGCCGTTGGGTACCTGTCGCACTGCGGGCGAATTTGAACCTGGACAGGATGCTCTACTGCAGGAAATGCATGCAGCGCGTGAGAAGTTCCTGTCC
>Ga0315320_10000266_pt1 | contig 41997 bp, 29 predicted proteins | sample M140m21515metaG_FD_203458 | JGI IMG/M metagenome (GOLD analysis project Ga0315320, IMG submission 203458) | Ammonia-oxidizing marine archaeal communities from Monterey Bay, California, United States - M1 40m 21515 | ecosystem: Environmental > Aquatic > Marine > Coastal | place: USA: California... | reverse complement strand
AAATCAATTTCGTATTTAAAGCTTTGTGCGCTCGCGCTAACACAGATAATAATCACTGCACTCAAGCAGCTCAGTAAACGTTTGTTCATTTTTCTCCTCTGGGGGAATCGCCCAGATCGACAGAGTTAAGATGTATGTGTTTGGTTTTCTGGCTTAGCTTACGCATTACAGTGGCGAACCCGCGGAGGAATTTAACCTCACTTACCCAAACACGGTCTATGGTATTGTAGCGACCTAACTATTTATTCGCTTATACTCTTTCGTGAGTTCTTCAAGGACAGTTGGGTCAGCTAGTGTCGTCAGGTCCCCGATATCTTTGCCTTCGGCTACGTCGCGAAGAAGTCGCCGCATGATTTTTCCGGACCTCGTTTTGGGTAGCTCGGGGGTGAAGTAGATGCTCTCGGGGCGAGCTAGCGCACCTATTTCTGTGGCGACGAATGCACGCAGTTCTTGTGCTAGCTCGTCAGAGGGTTGGTGGGCGCCACGAAGGATTACAAAACCAACAGGCGTTTGGCCTTTGAGGTCGTGACTCATGCCGATTACGGCGGCTTCTGCTACGGAGTCGTGGGCGACAAGTGACGATTCTATTTCCATTGTCGATAGGCGGTGTCCGGAAACGTTCATTACGTCGTCGACGCGTCCGAGCACCCAGAGGTTGCCATCTTCGTCGCGCTTGGCACCGTCACCAGCAAAGTATAAGCCCGGGAAACGTGACCAGTAAGTTTCTCGGTAGCGTTCGTTGTCACCCCAAATACCGCGTAGCATAGATGGCCACGGATGTTTGAGTGCTAAGTAGCCGCCGCCCGCACCTTCGATTTCATTACCCTCGTCATCAACGAGTACCGCTTCGACACCAGGGAATGCCTTAGTCGCTGAACCCGGTACGGCGTGGGTGATTCCGGGAAGTGGCGTAATCATGATGCCACCAGTTTCGGTTTGCCACCAGGTGTCCACAATAGGGCAGGCGTCATTGCCAATGTGATGCGAGTACCACATCCATGCTTCAGGATTGATGGGTTCGCCCACAGTGCCGAGTACGCGTATTGAAGATAAATCATGCGCAGCCGGATGCCCGTCACCCCATTTCATGAATGCGCGAATCGCCGTTGGCGCAGTGTAAAAAATACTTACTTTATACTTGTCGACTAACTCCCAGAAACGATCAAGTCCCGGATGGTTTGGCGCACCTTCGTACATCACTTGTGTCGCGCCGTTTGCCATTGGGCCGAACACGATGTAACTGTGACCGGTAATCCAACCAATGTCAGCGGTACACCAGTAAACATCAGACTCGGGTTTTAAATCAAAAACTAATTGCGTGGTGGCATAAGCGCCCGTTAAGTAACCGCCTGTGGTATGCACAATTCCTTTTGGCTTACCCGTGGTCCCCGATGTGTAAAGGATGAACAACACATCTTCGGCATCCATAGATTCTGGTTCGCAGTAATCACTTTGCTTGTTTATTAAATCGCACCATGCCACATCGCGTGCTGACATGCCGGCCGCACTAACGCAATTGCCGCCTCGCTCGTAAACCAAAACGTTTTCAATGGTCGGGCATTGCTCAACAGCTTCATCAACGACTGTTTTTAAATCTAAAACATTGCCGCGCCGCCAAGTGGCATCGGCGCAAATAATCAACTTCGCTTCTTGGTCGTGAATTCTGTCTTTGAGAGATGTCGCACTGAAGCCAGCGAAAACCACCGAGAAAATAGCGCCGATGCGCGAGCAAGCTAAAACAGCCATTGCTAATTCAGGAACCATCGGCATGTACAAGGTAACGCGATCTCCTTTGACGATGCCCAGTTCTTTTAAACCGTTTGCGGTTTTGCAAACGCCATCAAGCATGTCTTGGTAAGTAAGCTCGCGCGTATCACCCGGTTCTCCTTCCCAATGATAAGCAACACGATTGCCTAAGCCAGCCGTCACATGACGGTCTAAGCATTGCACGCTCGCATTAAGCTTGCCGCCATCAAACCACTTAGCGAAAGGCTCTTCCCATTGCAAAACGCTATCCCACTTCTTGTCCCAAGTTAATTTTTCGGCCCACGCCGCCCACCAGCCTTGCCAGTCGGTATGCGCTTCATCCACAACCTCTTGCGAGTTGATGTTTGCCCGCGCGCTAAACTCAGAGCTAGGCGGGAAGTGACGACTCTCATTTAAGAGAGTCTCGATTGTATTAGACTTAGGATCAGACATCGTTATTTATTCGGAAGACCACGCGTAGACGAGCGAACGAACTGCGCAATTTCAACGACAGAATCATAATCGCTTTGCGCCAATTCATCAGCAACGCCATCGCGATTTATTTCGCTCACAAACAACTTGCTTAATGCACTGCGGACCGCATCTCGTTCGTCGCTTTCGAAGTCATTACGTTGCAAGCCAATTTTGTTAGTGCCACGCCAACGCAAGGGATGCGCACCCGTGACAATTGAAAACGGTGGCACATCACGTGTCACCATGCATGAACCTGCGACCATCGTCAAGCGTCCAACTTTGCAGAACTGATGGACGGCTGATTGCCCAGACAAAATCACGCGTTCGCCAATATGCGCATGCCCGCCGACTGCTGAATTATTTACCAATACCGCGTAGTCGTCAACGCGCGCATTGTGCCCGACGTGACTGCCAGCCATCATGCGTACGTTATTGCCGATAACGGTTTCGCCCTCGCCAGTTGCGCGATGGATAGTAACGTGTTCGTGAATCTGGCAGTTGTCGCCAACGACGACTCGCGTTGCTTCACCATGATAGTCGTCGTCTTGCGGCTCGCCACCGATTACCGCACCGCTACGAATGGTGCAGTCTTTGCCGATGGTAGTGTGGCCGAGCAGGTGCACATGCGGACCAATCTTGCAGCCGTTGCCGATAGAAACTGGCGGCTCAATAACGCAGTACGGACCAATCTCACAGCCTTCGCCGATAGTCGCGCCGGGCATGACTACAGCCGTGGGATGAATTGCGGTTTCTAGAGGAGCAGGACTCATGGCTTTATTGTATCGCGGTAATTAATGTGATGGTTGAACCTAAAGCATAAAGCTGACATAATCACCGCGATGGTCATTGCTCTACTGGTATCTTTTTTTGCGGCTCAGCAGTCAGCCGTCGCCGTCCCGCAACAGCAGTCACGTGGCCTGCACGGCTACATTGGATATTCTGCCTCACGGCCCGCAGAGGTCAGCGTTTACGGTATGGGCATGGGGTTTTACTCCGCGGCTTGGTCGTTAATCGATCAGCCATTAAGAGATTTTCAAATTGGCTTGGCTAGTGGCTGGATATTGCCAGACAACCGCGATAACAAAGATTACCCACTTGCTCCAGAAGGTACTTTGGCGCGAACATGGAGTGAACGCGGACCAACTTACAGTAGTGTTTTTCAAACAGTCGAAGGCGGCCTTGGCTATTGGCGGGGCAACCGTTTTCGCTACGGACCGCCGAAGTTCAGCATGAACGCAACGCCACAGTGCTATGACTACGAAGTCGGTTCACCCGGATGGTCGTTTTTCTATGACACGGATGCTTTACCCGATAACCGTCTCGGCATTGCACAGTTGAGCAATCGCTTATTGATTCCGCCTGACGCTTTACCTTTCGCAGGTAAGCCACAAGGTAAGTTTTTTGGCTATACCTATATGGCCTTGCCTTTTACCTCTCCGGTGCCAAGCGTGGATGGAAAAGCTCCCACGGGTGATCATGCTTGGACATGTTTCATTAGTACAGCAAACTTTAAGGGCCCGATTGCCTATTACATCCCTGAAACATGGAGCAAAATTGCCGACGTGTTCGACGAACCCTTTTTGCACAATCGTGGACTTGATTCACGGCTCGGATTAATGGGTGGTGGTGCAATGGAAATCAACACTGTGCCGCAGCTCGTCGCGCAGGATAGCGAGGGCGTCGTCTATTCAAAAATACCCAAACTGAATTTTCCCGTTGACGACTCCGGACGCGCGGTCCTAGTGCAAGATGTCACTTACTATTCCAAGCAAGCGCTCTATGATGCCTTTATTGCGTGGCGCAAGGGCGGTGCTATCCCGAGTGGTAGCTTTGATATGCAAGGTGCCTTTGTCGCTAAGCTAAGTACAGGTACGCCAAAGTTTTCGCAGGATGACCTGCCATTGGTCGGCGTAGCGCATACCTTTGACACCAAGGTTTTCGCCAACAACACTTGGGGTTTAGTTTGGGAAGAGTCTGATAATGCACCACTTGGGCAGTTCCCGCAGTATTACAAACACCAAGATGGGAAGCGTGTCGCAGTTGCGATTAAGGACGTTCCTCTGTCGACAGGCTTAGTGAAAGCCGAATTCGCAAACGCAGAGCCCGGTGAGGCTTTTACTTCACCCGTCGGCGGGGCTTGGTCGCGTCCGCACTCAGCAAAAAAGGTTTACAGCGTAGTACTTGGCGATGGCTCGCAGGTTAGCTACGTTTGGTTTCGCTTTGTCGATCAACCATCGTTTCAGCAGTACTCTTTTAGTAAGCAAAAAAAGCGTGAGTTGCAGGCTTTGGTTGAAGAAATACACCGTTCGTGGCCACTAGATCGTGATTATATGGCGCCACCAACATCTGGTGAGTTGGTGACTCTAGATGCTGGGCTGATTGTTGAGCCGCCATCCGGTTACGAAGTCGGATACGTGCCGATTGTCGTGAGGCAAGAAGTCGCGATTGTTGGCGAATAATAGCTGAACATTATCTCAGTCGCGCGTATGCTCATTCAGTCAGCGTTCTTAGGAAGCACCTCTTGATTACAGCCTCATACATCATCCTCATTGCGTCCGCTATTACGGCGTCGCAGCAACAAGAACCCGCATCAGCGGGTTACGAGAAAAGCTACGTCATTCATGCCGAATCTGCGTGGTTAAGCCCCGAAAACAAGATATCGCCTGCATTTATTCAGGTTGCGTCTGGGAAGATTGGCTGGATATCCACCACCGATCAGCGGCGCGAAAAGACCAACATCCTTGGTCAGTCGCAAGGTAAGGGCGCTTTGATTAAAGTAAAAGGCACGCTCGCCCCCGGAATCGTTGACGCCTGGACGTCTTTTTCGCCTCAGGGTTACACTTCCGACCGCAAGTCTTCGGCTAAGCGCGATGTTCGAGATTCGCTACCGGTTCAGGTCGAGATTGCCGACCTCCAGCTCTACTCTCAAGTGCTTGCGGCTCGTGAAGCCGGAGTCGCCGCTGTATATCTATCTCCGGGATGGTCTCAGTTGCGCCTTGGCGTTGGTAGTCCGGCTGAATTCACGGTGCTAGATCTGCCTCAAGTGGCAGGCAGGCCTATGCTAGATTTCGCTATTGGTGCAGCATCAGGAGACCTGTTTTCGGCAACATACAATGGTCAAGAGTTGTATGACGCCTTCGTTGAGGCGCAAGAGTGGCGTGATAGTTTCGATGATTACGACACGAAGCTCGAAGAATTTCCCGAAAAGCTAGAGAAGTATCAAGAAAAGCTGCAAAAGTTCATCGATGAGCATGGCCCAGATGCCTCTGAAAAAGAAGATGATGTTGATGAAAAAGATGCTCCTAAACCACCCAAACGCCCTAAAACTCCGTCCGCGCCTAAAGTGGATGGCCAGCGCGACCTATTGTTGGCCGCCATGGATGGTAAGTACGCGGTACGTATTCAGGCCGAGCGCCTGTCTGATATCCGCACGGTTTTGCGTCTTCGCGACCAATTCAACATAGATGTAGTGATTTTGGGAGGCTTTGAAGCTGATTTGCTTGCCGACGAGCTGCGCCTGGCTCAAATCCCGGTGGTGCTCGCCGCCACTCCAAGCCACCACACAAATGATAATGGGCGCGACTTTTTCAGCCGTTATCAATCTCTGGTAGAAGGTGGGGTAAAAGTCGCAATCGCCAGTGGCGGTGCCGACGGTCATCAAATGATGTTGCTTACGCGCGCTGGCGACCTTATTTCACTCGGCGCTGATCCAGTAACGGTTTGGGAATCACTCACGACTGTGCCAGCAGAAATTCTTGGTATGGGGGACTACGGTTCGCTATCTCGTGGTTCGTCCGCAACGATGTTGTTGTTCGAAGGTAACTCTCCATTCGACGCATCCGCTACTTTCAAAGTGCACAAGCCTAAGTAATATGCTTACAACTCTTTCATTAATTGCTTCATTCACTTTATTCCCTTTGCTGTCACCAGCACAGCAGTCGGCAACCATCTTGGCGCCGGATGCGATTGTTGCTGCCGACGGTCAATTGCTCGAAGGTTATAAGGTAGTCATCGCCGACGGCAAGATTATCGAAGTCGCTGCCGATCCTAGAACCGCTGGCGTTGAAGTCAGGTTGCACGGAGTTTTGTCGCCGGGCTTCGTTGACGCTTTCGCGCAACTTGGCGCCGAGATCTTTTTGACTGAACAGTCTGACAAGGTTACCCCAGGTCTACTCGCTGTGGATGGCGCCCGCTTGGACTCTGACGCTTGGCAAGAGTTAGCGAAGCATGGTGTTACTTCGGCACACTTAGTTCCTGACCCGACAAACGTGTTGTCTGGCAGCGGGGCTTTAATCGCTACGGCTTCAGAGGCTAGTGTCGCTAAAGTTACGGATGGTCAAACGGTGCAAATCGCATCATTGCTCTCATCCTCCGTTAGTGACGGCCGCGTCGGGCCATCATCATTGGCAGGCGCGCTCGAAGTATTGCACGAGTCCGTTGCCACTCACGGTGCTCGTGCTCTTGGCAGCTTGCCATGGTTTTTCGTTGAAGACGCCGCTGGCACACGTTCCGTAAAAACCCTAATGGGTGACCTGAACATCAACAGCGCTAAGTTCATTTTGCTCGGCGACCCAGGTGAATACGCCGGTTTATTCACCGATGAATTAGTCGGCTTGCCAGCATTTGGCATGGGCGAACTTGCTCGGCGTGCAGAGCTTTGGCGCCGGATGTCTAAGGCGAACATAAGCGTCGCATTTGGTACGCGCATGTCGAACATCGAATACAACTCTTTGCGGTCGTCAGCAATGGCGTGGTCACGTATCACCCGCGATCCGCAAGCTGCATTTGAAAGCATCACGGTCAACCCTGCAACGATGTTGGGGCGTGACGACATCGGCCGCATCGCGAAAGGCGCGCGCGCCGACCTAGTTCTTTGGAGTGCTCATCCACTCGACGCCCAAGCCCGCGTATTGGCAACAATGATTGCAGGCGAAACGGTCTACCGTGCTGACATCAGCACTAACAACTAATGATTTTTAGCTCACTATTAATAACAACAACGGCATTGCTGATGCAGCAGTCGCAATGGACTGTCGACACCGTGCACCTCGGCGACGGCCAAGTCATGCGCGACGTGTTGGTCACCATTAACGACGGCAAGATAACTGCGGTCACGCAGGGTGCCGGCGACGCTTCGCAATCGATTGCGGGGGCACATATGACCCCGGGTTTGGTCGATGCCTATTCCTATATGGGGGTTGACGGCGCAACCTTGGAAGAATCGCGTGAGTCGACGGCGTCCTTGAAATTGTCTAACTCGTTGCAATTTGATGCGCCGGCTTTTGGCTACGCACTCAGCGAAGGCGTTACTGCGGCTTACGTCTCGCCAGCTTCAATGAACGTTATCGGTGGGCTAGGTTGTATGGTTAAGACCCATGGCGGACAAGCAGCATCGTTGTTTAGCGAAGAAGGCGATGCCGCGCGTTTGCTAGACGACAGCGCAGCATTGAAAGTCACGCTTGGTGGCGATCCGTCGCGAGGCAATCAGACCGGCCGCGGCAAATGGACAACATCGTATACAGCGCGCCGTCCTAATACTCGAATGGGTACTGTTTGGGTAGTGCGCCGCGAATTTTATCGTGCCTTAGAGTATGTTGAATTGCGCGATAGCGGGCAGGTCGCTTACAGCGCCGACCTCGAAGTATTAGCAGCAGCCTTGCGCGGCGACTTACTAGTACGTGTTCAAGCGCGCGAAGCTCACGATGCTGAAACCGCCTTGCGCCTTCAAGAAGAATTTGGGTGGCCGCGCATGGTTATCGAAGAAGCAACTAACACGCATAAGATAAGTAAGATGATTGCGCGCGAGCACGTGGCTGTTGTTACAGGTCCAGCTTACGATTCTTCAAGTCGTGCGATTGCGCGTGGACCGTCTTCGGCTGAGTTGGCTTTTGCCGCAGAGCCAGGACAGATTTGTTGTGAAGATTATCACGCGCCGGGTGAGGAGCATCTTAATGAAAGCGGCAAACTAGAATTGAGCGATTTTGCGCTAAACATGTTGGTCGTGGTCGCGCCACGCTACGAAGCAGCTCCTGGCTTATCGCGCGGGCGTCGCTCTGAAGCATCCGGCTCGACTCCAGCGCTGCCAGCTCTACTGTCTGAGGCTGGGGTTAAGTTCGCTATGGGCTCAGCCGAAGCGCATGATTCCGTCTTGACCGAATCATCCTTAATTTACCAAGCTCGACGCGCAGTGCGCTGGGGCTTAGACAAAGACATCGCGCTAAGTTTGATTACTTCAGTGCCCGCACAAATATGCGGACGCGGCGATTCTCTTGGCCGGATTAAAGCTGGCTTCGACGCCGACCTCATTTTGTGGTCAGGTGATCCGTTAGATCCTTCATCCATTCCTCTGGTTGTCATTATTGATGGCCAAGTCGTTGCTGACAACCGTTAATAGAAAATGCGTTTACTGACTACTCTTTTAGTTTCATCTTGTTTCGTTGCTAGTGCTGCTGCACAAAGCGGCTCGGTTGCAGTTAAGGCTGCAAAAATTATGCGCGCCGATGGCAGCGTGATAGAACAAGGCACCCTGGTTATAGAAAATGGTCGCATCACCTCAATTGGCGGTAGCGATGTTGAAGTGCCATTCGATGTGTTGCTCAACGAATACCCAACTGCAGTTGTGTTTCCTGGTTTCTTCGAAGCACACTCCAACTCGGGCATGGACCGCGCTAACGAAAACGTGCCGCTGGCGCCTTTCTTGAACGTCAAAGACTCCATCGACCCGGTGTCTTTTTACTTCGAAGACGAACTGCGTGGCGGTACCGTTGCAATCGGCGTGATTCCTGGTAACAACACTGTTATTGGTGGACGTGGGCGCGTAGTTGCTCCTGCCGGAATGACTATAGAGCAAATGACCTTGTCTGATGACATGGGCATGAAAATAGCCATTGGCCCTAAGGGTGGCTGGTCACGTTCGTCGCAACTTGCCGAACTGCGCGAAGCGGTGGACAAGTTGAATTTAGATTTACGCGAGATAGGTGAGAACCTGACTTACGATGGCGTCGTTCGCGAAGACCTTAAAAAGGCCGGTATCGAAGAAGATGCTGATGTTGCTGACGGCGATATGTGGGATAGTGCAGCGGGTTACATTCGCTTTGGCGATGACTTCACCGGCAAAGGCTTGATCTCCGAAGAAGATCTAGACGATACCCAACGCGGGATGGTCGACATCCTTAATGGCGACGAGCGCCTATGGATTTATGCTCCGAATGCAACCGACATTATGCACGCACGCACGTGGTTAACAGCTCACTCTTTGATGGATCACGCTGTTTTTGTGGTTCGCTCAGCAGCACATAAGGCATCCGCTGCGCTTAGTGAAATGGGGCGCCCAGTCGTCATCACTGGCGATTTGTGGCATGTCGAAACGAATCCTGTAACTAGAAAGCTCAATAAAACTTTTGCACCTTTGGCCTTCTACAACGCTGGCATTGAGTTCGCGATTTCTTCAGAAGAAGGACGCATGGGCCCAGACCGTTTGGCTTACCAAGCTGCGATGTGTGTGCGCGAAGGTGTGCCGCGTGAGGCGGCATTGGCGTCGGTGACAACGAACCCAGCTAGCTTCTGGGGAATGAGCGAAGAGCTTGGTGATTTCAACGAGGGGGCTGACGGAACATTCGTGGTTTTCGACCGTGATCCCTTACATGCGCAATCTAAAGTTCTTGAAGTGTATATCCGCGGTGACAGAGTTTATGATCGCAAAGAAGATACGCGATTGCAGCGCCTACAGGAGGGCACTAAGTAGTGAGATTAATTAAATCATTCATAGCTGCTGGCGTAGCTAGTTTGTTGGCGACGGCTGCGGTCGATGCCCAGGCTTATCATGCCGCAGTAATCCATCAACCCGGAGTAGATGCCATCGAGGATGGTTACTTGGTGGTTGACTCGGGCAAAATCATTGGCGTGTTCACTGCCGATCAGCTGCCACCACTCATGCCGGTTATCGAACTCGGTGACGCGCACCTGATGCCGGGTTTGGTTGCTGCCGATTCAACAATCAGCGGCGCAAGTAACAATACTGATTTGTCGTTAGCGGCTCACCATATGGCTTTCGATAATTACGACCCATGGTTGGATTATTCGAAGGTTCTTGAGCATGGCGTGACTACGGTTTACTTGTCACCCGACCGTTCACGCTTAATAGGCGGACGCGGTGCCGTTGTAAAAACTGCAGGCGAGAAGCGCGTGGTTAATTCACGTTCGGATTTGTTGGTGAACCTAACAGACAGTGCGCTTAATCCACCTGATTACTTCCGCCCACCCATACCTCCGACAGCCGAAAATCCGTTGTTGCCAGCAGAGAGGCAAGCACCAACAACACGCCCCGGCGCTATGCGTGCATTGCGCTCAGCGATTGCTGGCGAGCCAGACTCATCGGGCTTAGCGAATCAGCGTGGTTTGCAAGAATGGAAAGCGAGTGCGCAACCTTTGCGCATTATGGCAGACAATGCCGACCAAGCGCGTGCAGCTTTACAGATTGCCGCAGAATGGAATAGCCCGGTGGTGTTGCAAGGAATGGCATCCGCGTCGCTTGAAAATTATCAAGCGCTTGAAACTAGCGCCAAAATAACTTTGCTAGAAGTGCCCATGTATTCTAGCCTTAGCGGAGGCGTGTCACGCCTCGAAGATGGTTTGATTGAAGCTGTGGCCGCCAATTCGTCCGTCGCCCTTAAGGCCGGACGCAATGCTTCTTGGGTGTTGTTATTCGAAGCGGCGAGCATCGCCAGTGGTATGGGTTTAAGCGATGGTGCAGCCTTACAAGCGATCACTTCAATTCCTGCACGCGTGCTTGGTATTGAAGATCGTGTTGGCCAATTGCGCGCCGGCTTTGATGCCGACTTTTTGGTTCTTGATGGCGCGCCACTTGATCCTGCTAGCTCTGTTCGTCAAGTTTACATCGATGGCGAACGCGTCTGGAATCGTGAAAGCCTAGACGCACTCGATACTGATGCGGTAGTTGTGCGTGCGGGCACGTTATGGACGGGTGATGGTGCTGCGCTTAGTGGCGGCGTCGAAGTTCTGATGCAGGGCGGACGCATTGTCGCTGCCGGGCATCAAGTTCCGCATCCGATGGGTGCGCGTATTATTGAGGCTGGTGATGAGGCTCATATTACTCCGGGCTTTATCGATGCCAAGGGTTACGTTGGCATGACTAATGGCACTCGCTTGCCGTCCAACATAAGTATCGCGCGTCTGGCTGATTCATCATTCTATGCCCAAGCTTGGCAGTATGTTGCTCGTCAAGGGGTTACTTCGGTTGTAGTCGGTTCATCGCGTTACGAGAAATACGGCACCCGCGCCGAGGTCATTAAAACCGCTGCGCAAGGCGACAGCCAATCAGGTTTGGATGGCAACGCTGTGGTGTTCTTTGATGCGAGCACCCGTGATCATGCCAAGGCTTCCGATTTAGATTCTTTGCTGAAGAGAGGCAAGAAGTATGCCGATAGCTTTACCGCGCATGCCGAAGAGTACGCCACATGGCAAAGTGAAGACGCTTCTAAAGCGAAAACGGCGCGTCAAGAAAGTGAGCGTGAGTTACGCATACGTTTAGCGCAGAGCGTGGACGCTGGGAAGGAGATTGTCGAAGAAGAGGCCGCTGGTGAAGAAGGCGACGGCTCAGAAGAAGAGGAAGAAGAGGAAACTGAAGAAGAGGTCGCTGCTGTAGACCCAATAAACGGAATGTGGGAGGGGACTATCGAGCACGAGATGATTCCTGAGCCCGTAACTATCAATGTTTTCTTGCATCACGAAGGTAAAGATGTGACGGCTATTTTGAGTTCACCTGATGATCCTTCCGGAGAGACACTAGAGGTCGAGGGCGGCATTTACGAAAATGATACTATTCATTTTGAAATGCCTACCGAGGTGGGGCAATTGATGGTTGACTGTATTATCGATGCGCCAGATGCGATGAGCGTCTCGATTGGGCTAGCTGGCATCGGTGGTGTTGATTTCACGATGGAGCGTATCGAGGTCGAGCAAGCGGGTGACTTTAAGCCAAAAAAGAAAAAGTCAAAAGCTGACGCTGGTCCTGCTGCGCCTGATAAAAACAACAACCTCGAAGGCATGCGTGCTTTGTTTGAGCAGCGCGGTGTGGCGGTGGTTAAAGTTTCACGCATCGACGAAGCCGCTGAAGTGATCGCGGCTTTCGCGAAATACGAAATCCCGATGAACTTGATGGGTCTCGCGTACAGCGCCGAACTCGGTGATTTACTGCGCGGCAGTAACGTGGGGCTCTTGCTTTCTGCCGATACCGTTTCACGCATTGATGGCGTCGACTCAGTGCCGGTTACCATGATTAACGCTGACGGCATCGCTACGGCGTTTTACAGTAACTCGCAGAATGGTTCTGCGACGATGGCACAAGCATTAAGCTTGGCGACAAGTTATGGCTTAGGTGCTGAGCAAGCGTTAGCCTCGCTAACATCGCAAGCCGCTGACGTGCTTGGTGTTAGTGACAAGATTGGACGTATTAAATCCGGCCTTGATGCCGACATCGTAATCTTTAGTGGCGCGCCGTTTGATTTGCGCTCACAAGTGCAAACTGTTTTTGTTAATGGCAACGAGGTGCCTCGTAACTAATGTTTTCTTTACTACTAGTATGCGTCGCTGCACCGCAGCAAGTCGATGACACCACGGTCTATTTTGCTTCAAAGGTTTACACGGCCGATGAGCAGGGCATGATCAATAATGGCGTGGTCGTCACCAAAGGCGACAAAATTGTTTACGTGGGCAAGCGCTCTGACGTCGAAATTGAAGATGGCGTTACCGTTGTCGATCTTGGTCGTAACTGGCTTGTTCCTGGTTTGGTCGAGCCACACAACCATATTGCGGGTAGCTTGAGAGACTTAAATGACACGGTCTTCCTAGCGAACCCCGAACTGCAAACTGCCGAAGTTGTAGTGCCTAATAACCCAATGATGCGCGACGCCGTTGCGGGTGGTATTACCAGTGCGCTGTTTATCCCTGGGTCAGGCTCGAACATGGGTGGTTTCGGCATGTTGGTTAAGACTGCGGGTGGCGACACTGTCGAAGAAGTGACAGTACGTGGGCCAGGTTCCTTGAAGGTGGCGCAAGCGGGTAACCCTGAGCGTTATTCCTTCGGCGTAGGTCGCGCTTTAATGAACTGGAACACTCGCGATACTTTATCTAAAGGTTTAGAGTGGGCTAAAGATTATGATGCTGGCAAAGCTAGGTGGAATCCACGTTATTCTGAATTCTTGGGATTGGGTAATGGCACGGTTCCAGTAAGCGTGCACACGCAAATTTACCAAGTGGTACTCATGACTCTAACGATGCAGGTTAAAGAACTTGGTTTGCGTTCGTTTATTGACCACGGCACCTTTGACGGTTACAAAACGGGCCCCATCGCTGCCGCGCTTGGCGTCCCCGTAATGAACGGTCCGCGCCAGTTTTGGTTCGACCGCTCCAATGCGCGCATCATGGGTAACGCTGCGGGTTGGGCTGAAGCCGAAGGTTTAATTTTAGGTTACAACACCGACTCTCCCGTTGTGCCTCAAGAAGAGTTGCCTTTGCAGGCAGCGATGGGCGTGCGCCTTGGCGCGGGCACTAACGAAACTGCGCTCAAAGGCATGACAGCTTACGCATCGCAAGCGCTGTTAATGGAAGACGTTGCTGGACGCTTAATTGAGGGCCTTGACGCTGACATGGTTTGCTGGACAGGCGATCCTGTTGACCCTCGTTCATCGGTGTTGAAGGTGTGGATTCGTGGTGAAAAAGTTTACGATACGGACTCCGATAAACGCCGTTTTTAAAATTAAATGTTAAGTTTAATCGCCCTTAGTCTGGTTGCTCCGCAAATCGCTTTAGATGCAGGAGTCGCTTTAACTATGGACGACCGCCATGTCATACACAATGCGCGGATACTGATTAGCGCAGCTGGCAATATAGAAAATGTCGGTCGTCAATCGGGCGTGGCAATACCCGAGGGTTACCAGCACTTAAGTTTTCCAGAGTCATTCGTGTGGCCGGGCGGAGTCGATTTGCACTCTCACACGCAAACGGGTGGCTGGGGTGACATTAACGACATGGTGCATCCCGATAATCCAGAGTTGCGCACACTAGATACCATACGCGCCAATAATCAGTTACATAAAGTTGGCCGTGCTGGTGGCGTCACGATGGTTAACGCTATCCCCGGTTCAGGCACCAATATTTCTGGCGCCGGCACCTTGGTGCAATTAGTGAACTCGAGCCATGTCGAAGACGTGGTTTATAAATACCCTGGTTCCGTGAAAGTTGCGCAAGGTTACAACCCCGAACGCGGTGATGACCTTGGAGCGAGTCGCATGGGCATGTGGTGGATGCTGCGCTGGTATCTCGATCGTGCAGATGCAATCGCGCAAGCTGATAGCTTGGCAAAACATCCTGACATGGCATCCATTGCCGGAATCTTTCAAAAGAAGCACCCGTTTTTAGTGCACACTGCTGGAGCGCGAGACACTTATGGCACCGTGCGAATGTTTCAGCTCGAAGCCGGAGTTCCTGTTGTGGTAAGCCACGGTTCGTTTAACGGTTTTGCAGTTGGTAAAGAATTGGCAGCGGTTAACGCTAGGCTAAATATCGGCCCGCGTAATTTTGATTTTAACGTTGCGAGAAATGCGCAAATCCGCGGTTTAGTTGAAGCCTATGAATCCGCTGGCAACACGGATATCTCTATTCAAACCGACGCGTCGGTGATTCCGCAAGAAGAATACATCTACCAAGCCACCTTGGCTGAGCGCCTGGGGTGCTCAACATGGATAGCACTTGAATCCATCAATGTGCGTCCTGCTTCTCAAATTCAGATCGACGACCGACTCGGGTGCCTCGCCGTTGGCTTGCGCGCAGACTTGGTTGTTAGTTCTGGTCAACCTTTAGACCCGCGTGCTGCTGTAGAAATCGTGATGATTTCTGGAGAAGTTGTTTACGACATCAGCGATGGTCAAATGTACTAATCTTTATAGATGATAATTTCTTCACTTTTAATTACGCTAACTAGCTCACTCGCCTGGCAGCAAGCCGACGAGCGTGAACTAGTAGGGCGTGCCACTGCTTATCGCCTCGACCGTATCGAGACTCTTGATGGTGATGCTTTAATCAATGCAACGGTGCTTGTGCAAGATGGCATCATCCAACGCATCGGTAAAGTCGTGATTATTCCTGAATATGCCACTGTTCATGACTTGCGTGGCACAGGGGCAGTTATGACTCCGCCATTGGTGTTGTCGCACGCTAACTTTTTACAAAGTGATCGTCGCGACGGTGGCAACAATTCACGTTTTATTGCAGCCGACTCGCTGTGGTTAGCGGCAGATTGGCAGACCGGCTTGTGGGAATACGGTGTGGGCATGGTGGCAGTAGACCCTCCGGGGAATGGCGCGCCAGGACGTACATCGGTGTTGAAGGTTGCAGCCTCTGAGAAGCGGCCCGAAACTTTGGTTGACGACTTGCACCTTAAGTTGGACATGGCTACCAACTCTTCTGCTAAGAACTTGATTCGCGATGGTATCAAAGCAGCTGAAGCAGCTATTGAAAACGAAATTCAGGCCGAGAAAGACTGGAAGAAATCTCGCAAAGAGTGGGACGCCAAGAAAGAAGAAGAGAAGCAGGCTGCAGAAGCAGCGAAAGCTAACGGTGAAAAAGCAAAGAAAGTTAAAGAGGGCGACGAAGAACAAGGTCCGCCGGAGACCTTTGAAGCACCAGAGATAAAGGACAACGAGCAAGCTTTTGTGGATTGGGTCCGCAAAGAGCGCACCGTGCAAGTGCACATGCGTTCGGCGTCAGATTGGCTGCACTGGATGCAAATTATGGAAGACCGGGAGGAAAATTACGAAGTGGTGTTCTCAATGGGTAGCACGACCAATTTGCATGAAGTCATCGACAGTGTTGTCACTAGCGGCGCACGCATTGATTTGCCGGCACGCATGAGCTTTTTGCCTTACACGCGTAATCGCGTCAACATTGCTGCAGAGCTAGTCGCAGCCGGTTGCGACAAATTGATTCTCTCGCCGGCATCGAACAGTATAGCCGGACTCAGGGATTTGCGCGCTAGCGTATCACGCTTGATTGCTGAAGGCCTTGACCCAGCTATTGCCTTACGTGCAATTACCCTCGAGCCTGCTTTAGCTGTTGGGCAAGAAGAAGTGATGGGCACTATCGCTATAGGTATGCCTGCGTCATTCGTTATTTGGAGTGGCGATGTTTTCGACCCACTCACCGAAGTAGATAGTTTGGTGTTAGATGGCGAAGAGAAATTCAACCGCGAACAATTTGAGTCCGAGTTACTACGATGAAAACAATCCTACACTTAATATTGGTATCCGTTCTTTGCGCGAATGTTAACGCGCAAGATCAAGACAGCAGTTACCTCGCAATCGTTGGCGGCGACATTCACACTGTTACTGACGGCGTGATCATGAAGGGCGTCGTACTATGCAAAGACTCACGAATCCTGAAAGTTGGTAAGCGCGTACGCATCCCTGAGGGTGCCGAAATCATCAACGCCGAAGGTATGCAAGTTTACCCAGGTTTGATCGCTATCGACGCTTCAGGCATCGTTAGCGGCCGTGGTGCCGCTGTTGCCGATTCTTACGATCCATACGCTTTGAACATTGACTTAGCTTTGGCTGGCGGAATTACCACGGTGCAAACTGGCGGAATGGTTGCCAATCTAAAGCACGGTACTATCGATAACGTCCTCGTTGGTCCGACGGAGTGGGTTAATCTTAATTACTCATCAACGTCATCAGCGGGTCGCCGCCGCGTTCGTGACGAGTTCTCTAAGGTGCGTGATTTTATGCGCCTTCATCGCAGCTGGGAGTTAACCTCTTCGATGGGCGAAGATGCCGGTGATGAACCAGAAGCGAAAGGTGTTAAGCCAGAATATTTGTCGCTGCTGAAAGGTGAAGCGACAGCACGACTCTCAGCGAATTCGTTAAAAGATTTGTTGGCGACTTGCGAGTTGCTCGAAGAATACCCAATGCAATCTGTGATTTTTGGTGGTCAAGAAGCGTGGGCTTGCGCCGGACGTCTCGGACGTGTTAACGCGCGCCTGGTTATTACTCCGCGAAATAAAAAGTGGGCTAGTGATGATTTGAATCGACCCAGTGGCTGGACCATTGAAAATGCAAAAACGCTTTGGGAACATGGTGTTAGATTTGCGATTCTTCCTGGCGAGAATTCGATTTCACTGATGGGTCTTGCGGGTCGTGACTTGATGACCCTGCCAATGGAAGCAGCCTTTGCTATCCGTGGTGGGTTGCAGCAAGACGCCGCTTTACGTGCGATCACTATCGACGCTGCTGAGATGCTCGGGATTGACCACCGCTTGGGTTCTATTGAGGTCGGCAAAGACGCTAACATTATTGTTTGCGACGGCGACCTTTTTCATTACCGCAGCTTTGTGCAATGGGCTGTCGTCGACGGAAAGATGATGTATGACAAGCAACGGTCATCGTATTTTGCGCACATTCGCCCTCGTGCTGAAGAAGTGATTGACGAAATAGAAGAAGAGACTATTATCGACGCCCCTGAGGTAGTCGATAATCCCTAGTCTCTAATTGGCAAATCCAAAACTTTCTATTGGTAAACGCGCTCCGGCGTTTACTCTCAAAGACGATCAAGGTGAGCGTTTCCGCTTAACCGAGCATCGCGGACGCTGGATTGTGGTTTTCTTTTGCCCGGCGCACACTAGTAATTCGTGTCGCACCGAAGCGGCTGACTTTAATAAATACCTGGCCGAGTTCAAAAAAGCTGGCGCATTTTTGGTTGGTATTAGTAATGCACCTAGAAAACAGTTGGCAGCTATGCGCACCGAATCCGGTTTACCTTTCCCAATGCTAAGCGATGGGTCCAGCGCAGTCGCAACCGGATATGGCGCCTTCCGTGACGTAAAGCGCGGCGGCTTGCAATACCAAACTCATGTGCGCTGTACGTTTATTATTGACCCATCGGGTAAGATAGTGTCTATGTGGGACAATTGCCGCGTTAAGGGGCACGCCGAGCGCGTACATAAAACTTTTCTGAAAGCACTACAAGAAGAATAAATGGCTGACAAGATACGACCGTGGTTAAAGCGCATTACTGGCGCGATTACTGGCGGACGAACTTACAATCTCAGTGAGTCTGAGGCCCAAGAATTATTCTATTTGTTTTTAGACGGCGCGGGCACCGATGCCCAGCTTGCGGTGTTCTTGTCGGTGATGCGCAGTAAGGGCACGACTGCCGAAGAGTTGGTCGGCGCTGCCCGCGCTGCACGCTCACGAATCGTTTTCCCGCAGTTACCAGAAAGCTGTGTCGTAGTTGCAACGAGCCGCTTAGGCAAGCACACTGCGCCGCCATTGGGCTTGGCTGCAGCAGCTGCAGCAGCGGCAGCGGGCGTACCCGTTCTGTTGCAAGCTTCGCCCCGATTGAGGTGGGGCGGATTGACCCCTGGCGATTTGTGGCAAGAAATGTGCAGTCCGCTTACAGGAGACGCCCATCATGTTGAGTCCATGTTTGATAACGGGCCACTCGCTTGCTGGAACCCAACCATTTACGATGACGGCTGGCAGCGCCTACAACGTATCGAAGACGAAACTTTGCTACGCGGTATTCCCGATGTCGTTACAAAGTTGTTGGTACCCGATGGCTCGCGCGCGATGTCGGCTGCGGTTCCTGGCCCCGTGCTTGGCATCGCGGCCAATGCGCAAGAGTCCTTGCAGCACCGTCATGCTTTGATTGTGCAAGGCTTTGATGGCTCAATCGACCCATCGACTCTAGAAACGACACGCGGCATGCGCATTGTCGATGGAGTCAAGGCGCCGCTGCGTATCCACCCGGGCGATGTCGCATTGTTCGAATCTGACGAGCCACATTTTTTATCCGACGATCATCTAAAGGAAGCCGCTGACGTGACTCATCAAGTGTTGCTCGGTGTGGCGAGCCCCGCGCTGTCATCGACTTTGCTAAGTGCAGGATTAATGATTTCGCTGGCCAAACCTAATGACTCGGTGGCCAGTTGCGTTGCGCTAGCAGGCGCGGCAATTCGTAGCGGGGCAGCTCAGCGCTTGCTTGAATCGTTCCGTGATTAGAACTTATATGCGGTATATCCTTCGAATAACCCGGCACAGTAATTGCATTAAGTGGGTATGAAGATTTTTCTCAGCGGTTGCTTGTTGCTCGCGGCGTGTGGCATGGTCGCCAGCATTTCCCGCGTTACCGATGACAATATCGATGGCTTGCTCGCACTTGAGAATGGCATCTATACCGGCGCCGCTCCGGCTGATGCGGCAGCGTTTGCCGCACTTGCTGCGCTAGGGGTGAATACGGTGGTTTGCGTTGACAGCGTACAACCCGATGTCGAGTTGGCGGCCGAGTATGGTTTGAATTATATTCATATCCCTGTCGATTACGATGAAATTGACGAGCATGCGTTGTTGAGCATCAAGCGTATGATTGTTGAGCGACCTGACGATATATTTTACATTCATTGTCATCACGGTAAACATCGTGGTCCAGCCGTAGCAGCCATCGCTTGGCGTCAACGTAGCGGATGTTCTTCGGCTAGTAGTTTAAGGGTTCTAGAAATGGCCGGGACCTCCAAGGATTATCCCGGACTATGGAGCGCTGTGAGTAATTGGCAAGATTCAAGCGTTTCTGAAGCGCAATGGCCAGCCTTACATGCAGTCGCTCAAATAGAATCTTTTGCTGGTGGCATGGCAAAGCTTGATAGGAATTGGGATAACATTAAGCTATTACATAAAAACAATTGGCAAGTGCCCGCGAGTCATCCAGATTTAGTGGTTGTTAATGAAGCGCGCCAGACGCGTGATTTATTGAGCGGCTGTGCCGAGGACATCCCCATCGAATTAGTTGGCAACATTGATTTTGAAAAGCGCATTAACCAATCCGTGGCCTTGGCGGATGATATGTACCAAGCCTTAGTCCATAAAAAAAGCGAGGCAGTAGAAGCTAGTTACAAAGAATTAAAGTCTTCGTGTGTCTACTGCCATCGCAAGTACCGCAATGATTAGGGTGTGGGTGATTTAGTATTCGCTGAATGCAATTCCGCGGTCGTCCACGCCTGCTAGGTCAGCGAAAATCTTACCGGTGTCGGTTACGTATACCCATCCAGCTAGACCGTTGAAAATAGGCGCGCTGATGCCACTTGGCATGATGCGTACTGAACTCAAACCATTTACAGGGTTCACAGGCATTGCGTTTAGGTAAGGCCCGAAGAAGCGGTCTTCGAAGCGTCCACGCTGATGTGTTGAGCCGTCGCTACGAGTGCGACCAAGAATCTGCAATTCGAAGTCATTGTTATTTTGCGCAGGGTGCACTTTTGTACCATCCATTTCGTGGTCCATCGAAAAGCGGAACACGGCAGTGCGAATCAGCGACAGGTTGTCTTGTAGATCAACATTGCGCTCGCCAGTCTCTTGGATGGCGGGTAGTGCGGTCATAAAAGCTACTGTGGCTACGGCGAATACCGCAGCGAAGGATTCTAGTAATGGAAGTCTTTTTTTCATGGTTTTAGTCATTTGGTACCAATACTTCGGCTTTTTGCGACTTGGTACTGTAGAAAAAGGATGTTTTTATTAAAAATAGTTGCATATAGGAGTAATTCTTCCTAAGTTTCTTGTCTGCGGGGCCTTCTGAGCCCCCTTTGTCTCTGGGTAAGCCAGAATGGGCATCTGCCAAATATAATGAAACTAATCATCGCTGAAAAACCAAGCGTTGCTAATGACTTAGCAAACGCACTTCCAGGCAAGTTTACGAAGGTCGAAGATGCCTACTGGGAGGGGGAGAACTACCTTATCTCCTGGGCAGTTGGCCACTTGCTTGAGTTGGCCGATCCCGAGCACTACAACCCTGCTCTTTCTGGGTGGTCCCTTGCTGACTTGCCGGTTATTCCCGAGCAGTTTGTACGTAAGCCACGCGAGGGCGCGACCAAGCAGTTGCGCGTGTTGAAAAAGCTGGCGCAGCGCGAAGACGTAAATACAATACTCAATGCTTGTGATGCTGCGCGCGAGGGCGAATTGATCTTCCGTGAGATTGAAGCATTTATGGGCACTGGCAAGCCATCAGAAAGGCTGTGGTTGCAGTCGATGACTAAAGACGCCATTCTTAGCTCTTTCGAGGACATTCGCCCTGGAAAAGAGTTCGAGGGACTGTCTGATGCCGCATATTGTCGCGCTGAGGGTGATTGGCTGGTTGGCATTAATGCGACCCGTGGCATTACTAAGCGCCTCAAAGGGCGTCGTGAGCGCGGAGTATGGTCTGCAGGCCGCGTGCAAACACCGACACTAGCTATACTGGCGCATAAAGAAGTTGAGGTGCTAGCGCACATACCTATAGATTTCTGGCGCTTGAAGGGTTCCTTTTCTGCCAATGGTTCTAAATATGATGCCACTTATCGGACATCGCGTTCGGGCAAGGACGGCGACAAGATATGGAAAGAAGCTGACGCGGATGCAATGGCAAAACTTTGCGAAGGGCAGCCGACGGCAGTTACCGAGAAGGCGTCTAGCTCTACGCGTAATGTGCCGGCTTTGTTCGATTTGACTTCGCTACAGAAAGAGGCCAACAACCGTTTTGGATTCTCAGCAATCCGAACTTCAGGCGCCGCACAGCGTTTGTACGAAGGTCATAAAGTGCTAACTTACCCGCGTACGGATTCAAAGGCCTTGCCCGAAGATTATGTTTCAAAGGTTGACGAGCTGCTTAGCGGAATCGCTAGCGGCGAATTGAGTAAAGCATTTGCAGATGGCAAGCAAGCCCTTAATTTCACGGAAGCCGCCAAGTTGATCATTGCAGATGGCAAGCAACACTCCAAACGTAATTTTGACAACTCGAAAGTAGGGGATCACTTTGCGATTATCCCTACGGGGCAATTGCCTAAGACTACTCTTGGGGGTGACGATGCTAAGATTTTTGAATTAGTGACACGTCGTTTCTTGGCTGCGTTTATGAAGCCATCGAAATGGGAAAACGTCGTTCGCGAGACTGTAATTTCGCCTCCAGGCAAAGACCCTTTAACATTCTTTAACGAATCAAAGCGTATGGTCTATCCGGGCTGGATGCTGGTGCATCGCATGCCGAAGGCGTCCGAACAATTGGGAGACCTTGGGGTAGATGTCGGCGAAACTGCGACAGGCACCACGAACCAGATTGCGTGTGAGGCCGACTCGACCCGTCCACCTAAGCGTTACACCGAAGCTGGACTGTTGCGCCAAATGGAAATTGCTACCGATGTTGCGGCAGAAACCTTTGAAGATATTGACGATGGAGAAGTGGTAGCGTCGATGCAGGGCAAAGGCTTAGGCACGCCGGCAACGCGTGCGCAGACCATCGAAGCTCTGGTGCGTAAGGGGTATGTTCTACGTAACGGTAAAACTTTACGAGCTGCGGCTAAGGGCATTACTTTAATTGACTTCTTAGAGCGAGTAGGCGCGATTGATTTGGCTAAGGCCGAGCAAACTGCCGAAATGGAATCTTCGTTGTATAAAGTTGAGAATGGCGACATGCACCGCGCAGACTACATGGCTTCAATAGAGTCGACCACTCGTGTATTGGTTGATAAATTTGTCAACTTCTCTTATGAAGAGCTATACAAAGATGAAGAGTCCGTTGGCAAGTGCCCGCTTGACGAACACGAAATACGAGAAGGCTTAAAAGGCTACCGATGCGCTCGCCGTGCAAAAGGCGATTCTTATAAATTGACTATTAAGTCGATGGGCAAAGAATCAAAAACTCCGCTGGCGGGCATTGCCGAAGTCGTTCACGCATTCTTGGCAGCGCGTGATGAGGTTGCCGAGGTCGAAGACGATCTCAAGCGTACGAATGGCTATATTAACTTCAAGATTAATCGCATTAGCTTCGTAGATGATTACATCGCCGAATTACTGCCATTAGTCAACGCTATCGCCCCGGGCGATTCGCTGAAAGAAGATTTTAAAATTGAGGCCGTAGAACCTGATGCTTGTGGTTACACTATCTGGAAAGAATTTAGGGGACGTTTTATTAATCGTCCACTTGCGACTCGCCTGTTAAATGAGCGCGACTCTGGTCCTATTGAAGGCTTCGTTAGCATGCGCGGCGAATCTTATGCCGGAAGAATAAAAGTCGATGACGAAAACAAACTCGAGTTTGAGCCCGTTAAAAACTTTAAGTCTGACGACGAGAAAGGCGCTGTTGGCCAGGAAGAGATATCTTACGAAATCGACAAGTCTGAGTTCGTTGAGTGTCCGCTAGGTAAGGGCATGATTATTGAAACGGTTACGGACTTTGTTTCTAGCGAACCAAAAGGGATTAAATTTCCGCGTACCATTTGTCAACGAGAGATGAAGCGCGCGGACTTGATTCCGTACTTTGGCGAGGAAGGGCACACTGACTGGATTGAAGATTTTATTTCTCGCAAGGGACGTAATTTCACTGCGCGCTTAGTGCGCAAGCCAAACGGTCGCCATGGCTTTGAATTTAAGCCGCGCGAAGCGGGTGCTAAGAAGAAATCTACTAAGAAGAAGTCGACTAAGAAAAAGGTTACGAAGAAGAAAGTGACCAAGAAGAAAGTAAGCAAAAAGAAAAGTTAATGGCTTCTACGACTAAACGCATCGCAATGTGGGCCTGTCCACGCACGGTGTCGACGGCGTTGTTGCGAAGTTTTTGTCAACACTCACAAGTCGTGGGAGTTGACGAACCTCTTTATGCTTACTACTTAAAACGAAGCGGTAAATTGCACCCGATGCGTGGCGAAGTGATGGCGTCGCAGTCGCAGTCGGTAGCCGCAGTGGTTGACGGCGTGTTGCGCGCGGAATGTGATAAGCCCGTCCAGTATGTCAAACATATGGCACACCATTTGTTCGGCGACGAAGATCTGTCCTTCATCGATGACGATAACACGACTCATGCCTTTTTGATTAGGCATCCTCGCGAAATGTTGCCATCATTGTTGAGCGACTTGGGGCAACTTGAACGCATCGATATTGCCTATGGGCAGCAGTTGCAGTTGTTTGAGCGTTTGCTTGAGCAGGGTAAGCGCCCAGTGGTTGTCGAGTCGACAAAATTGCTAGCCAACCCGCACGCGATGTTGCCACGATTGTGCGCTGCATTAGACATCGAGTTTGAAGAGCAAATGATGCACTGGCCAGTAGGCAGTCACAGCAGCTACGGTGTTTGGGCTCCCGCATGGTATGACAAAGTGATGAAGACTAGCGGCTGGAATGCGCATGTGCCTAAGGTCGGCGAGCTACCCTCTGAGTTAGAGGAACTATTTGAGTTTGCTTTGCCGGCATACGAGCGTTTGCTAGAGTATAGTTTATAGATGCAAGATTCTGCACTTCTCGCCAAGGCCATGGGCGCTGCTGCCAACGCCTACTGCCCGTACTCTAAGTTTTCGGTCGGCGCAGCTGTGCTGTGGGAAGATGGCAGTGTTAGTTTAGGTGTGAACGTTGAGAATGCTTCATACCCTTTGAGTGTATGTGCTGAGCGCAATGCAATCGCTGGCGGCGTTGTTGCAGGTGGTAAAAAGATTACCAAGGTAGCAGTCTGGGCTGCGGTCGAGGGTACAGTCGCTCCATGCGGTGGTTGCCGACAAGTCATCCATGAATTTTCCGCAAACGACAGCGTGCCCGTGATTATGGGCGGCAGCATCGACGTCGCTACGACTGCTATTGGGCAGTTATTACCCGATGCGTTTACCCCGGGTGATTTGGAAAAATGAGTTTTGTCTTCGGTTGTGCATTGTCATTGCTGCAGGTGGCAAATCCTGTCCATGAAATTAAAAATCCTCGAATAACAATAGTTGAGTTGCCAGAGCTGACTATTGAGGGTGCTAAATATCCAACTATTGTTCAAGCGGGTGACGTCTTGTACGTTAATTACTTTATTGAGAAAAATAAAATAACCAGACTTGAGCAGCGGCGTTTGATAAACGGCGCATTTACGCCTCCCACTCTAATCAGTGCCAGCAAAAATCTGATGGTCAATTGGGCAGATAGACCACGCTTTGCACTCGGTCATGACGACAGCAGTCTCGTTACTTGGCTTGAAAGTAACGGGCATGGCTACGGAATCAAATATATGTTCTCGCGGGAAAGCGGAGCAGCTTACACCGAAGCGAAATGGTTGCACCAAGACCAGGAAGGGGCCGAGCACGGTTTTGTGTCTTTGGTGCCACTGAAATTGGGCGGCTTCTTTGCAGTCTGGCTGCAAGGCGGTGCATTCGGTACCGAGGACGCTTATCAAACATCCTTGATGGGTCTGGTTATCAACGCAGATGGCGTCCTCGGCGATGAATTTGTTCTTGATGATAGGGTTTGTGACTGTTGTGATACGGATGCGGAAATATTCGATAGCGGTAACGTTGTGGTTACCTTTCGCGACCGCAGCGACGACGAAGAGCGTGATATTTATTACGTTCGAGGGAACCCTCTCGAACCCGATAGCTTTAGCGGAGCTAAGCCGATTTCTCTCGATGAATGGAAACCAAACGGTTGCCCTGTTAATGGGCCGGCAATTGCAAGTTTGGGGCGCCACACTGCGGCTTTAACTTACTGCAATAAACAATGGAGTACACCCCGTTTGCAAATCTCGCAATCGAATGGGGGCGGGAAAAAGTTTGGACTGGTGACGATACTGTCTGCGAAAAACACCATAGGTCGAGCTGATATCGCTTATTTGCCAGAAGGAATACCGGTTGCGGCATGGCTGCACACTATTGAGGACGAAGTGTGGTGGGTGGCAAGGGCCGTCCCGCGCAAAGGAATGGCTGGGCCGCGTGAGAAGATATCGAAGTCAAGTAGCGCCCGCAATTCAGGATTTATCAGTTTAGCGAGTACCGCCACTGGAGTGATCGCATGCTACAACGATGGTGACGACATAGGGTTTTCAAGCATCGAGTTCGAGCAAGCAGCAGCTGATGTCGTCGACACCGAGGTCGAGTAGTAGCTGCAGGGCTTTCGAGTACTCCTCGAGCTGCGCTTGGTACTTCGCGCGACTGATGTCGTTGATGGCCCCCGTTTTGTAATCAATGATTTCTGCTGCAACTTTTTTGCCATCAGGGTCGAGCTGAATAACAACTCGGTCGAAGCACCCGCGTAAGATATAACTACTGTCTCCTTCATTAATTAATGCGCTAAAGTTGCGCTCGCGCCAAACTTCAAAATCACCAACAGGCGGCCGGTTCAATTTCTGGCGAACATGCTCTTTCGCTAGCATGACTTGCAGCTCGCTGTCGTCCGTAGTGAAATCTTCAAGCCATTCACAGTCCTCAAGTAGAGCATGAATCTTTGAGCCACGCGTCATCGCAGCTTGACTAAATTCGCCGAGGATATCTGCCCCGCGGTAATCGCCAACACCAACCTGTGATGGGGCAACGCGCTTTAATAACCGAGGAGTTTTGCTGGCTGTGAAGGGTGACGCCTTTTCCGGTTGCGCCACGATCTCTTGGATATCATCTTGCGCCCAACTGTTAAGGTCACTTTGTGGATGCTGCCATTTCAAAGACAATTCGGCATTGTCGGGAAAAAGGAGTTTGGTGTCGGAATCCACGCAGTCTATTCCGTTGCGCAATAGGCAGCTCACACGATCGGTAGCTCCAGATTTACTGGCAGGAGGCACCATCACCTCAATGCGCTCGACAGCCCTGGTTAAGGCGACATACATCAATGACAGAGCTTCGCTAGCGCGTGATGTTTTCAACTCGGACTCAAGCTTTGCGAGCTCTGGAATTAATTCAGCATGCGTTGCCGAAGGGTAGGCGCATAAGTTCGAGTAAGGTGCGGTGGTACTTGGCCGCGAGCCGACCGCAATTTGGCGGTGGATATTGCCAATTAAGCTATCGTTCATTTGGGGCAAGATTACAGCATCGAACTCTAAACCTTTTGCCGCGTGAATAGTCATTAAGCGCACCTTGGTTGCCGAACTGTCGCTGACCTTAGTGGTATGTATGAACTCGACAAAGCCAAGTGCATCCTTGTCCGATAGCGCATCGAAACGATAGGCTAAGTCGAGTAGCTGCTGCAGGCGGTGACGGTCGTGACCGCTAGGGAAACACCCTCGTAAGTCCTCGACGTGGCGACGTAGGTAGTCGCCGAACCCGATGCTAAGAATGGTGCGTCGCTGCAACTGCGCATGTCGATCAAACTGCTCGTCGCTTAAATCATCTTCGTCGCCGAAGGTGCTGAGTTGTGAAGTCTGTATATGGAACCGCGCTAAAGTGTCACCAGGATAAAATACTGCGGTCAACCAAGAAAGCGCGATTAACACCGATTCAGCGTCAGTAATCGCAACTCCGCCGTGACTGCCGGCCTGCACATCAAGTTTGCGCAATTCATCTTGAATCAGCGCTAACATAGAGTTTTGCCGTACTAAAATCGCAATAGACTTAGACGGTGCTTGTTCGTGTAGCTTTGCCGCGCGCGCAGCTGCAGCTTTAGCCAACGCCAACTTTTCACTTATAATGTCGGTTTTCTCTACTTCAAAGAGTAGGGCGCAGCCGGCTATGTTCTTAGCAGCCACATGCTTTTCGTAATCAGCGGTCCAAGCGTTAATCGCAGTGGCGACTTCTTCGCTGTTGGGCACCAATTGAGTTGCTTTGCCAAACACCAAGTCGGTAGTGTCTAAAATAACCGCGCTGGAGCGGAAGTTTTTTTCTAAGGTGCTTTGTTCTACGCAGCCACCTTGAGTATTTTTTTGCGACCAATCTTTGAAGCCCGAGAGCAGGCGAGAATCACCTGAGCGCCATCCATAAATGGCTTGCTTGGTGTCGCCTACAGTAAAGAGCGATCTTTGCTGTTCAATGCTTGCGCTGATTTGTGGTTGTAGAATACGCCACTGCAAAACAGAAGTGTCTTGGAATTCATCGAGGAGTAAATCTAATGCGCTATCGGCTAAATCAATACGCTGTTCAGCAACGGCGCTGGCAATAAGACGAGTAATGTCGCTGAAGCTAAATAATCGCGATTGTTGTCGCAGGGAAAGTAGTTCATTTTGTACATCTTTGAACAAGCGGGCATATGTTTTGTTGCGCGCTATGACTTGTTGTGTGGCAACGCTGCGCGCGTAATCGAGAACCAGAGGGCACAACTCAACCCAATCATCGTGAATAGGTTTCTTATACCATAGGTTGTTGGCATAGACGCTGTGGTGGACCATCGCTTTGACATTTCCATCACTGATAGCGTCGATCATTGTCTTAGTTTTAGATTCTGCGCCTTTACGCTCAATGATGTTGTTGATGCCATCAAGTCTCCCTAACAACAATTCGGAGGAAACATTCGTGGCGAAAGGCGAGATGCAATCCCAGGATTGCTCGTCACAGTCGCTGATTAAATCTAGGGTGGCAGTGGTTTCACTCAGCAATTTGTCTAGGAAATCACGCGGGGCATTTGCATCACCCAGTGACGAGACAATGGATACGATGTCATCCAGGCTGTTTTGCGCAACATAATTTCCGATGGCGGATTGCAACAGTTCCGCATCTTGATGGACTTCACTCATGCGCCATTGCAAAGGTAATCCGAGTTCGCGTCGGTACTGCGAAGCTACTGTGTTGAAGTATGCATCAAGCGTCGAGACTCGAATTTTATCTATGCTCAACGCAAGCTTTACCACGCACGCTTTCACATCTTCAACACACCAATCGCTAGGAATGGCTGAGAAGTCTTTCAGCTCTTGCAACTTTTCGGCATCATTTACACCCTCTACTAAGCGCTCGAATAAGCGCTTTAAGATTTCAGCAGCAGCCTTGCGCGTGAAAGTGGATGCCATGATTTCACTAGGTGCTCTGCCGTTGGTGAATAAGCCCAAGTAAGTGTTAGACAGCGAAAAAGTTTTGCCGGTGCCCGCGGAGGCCAACTTGATTTGTTGTGATGGCTTCATTTTATTCACCATCACAATGAGTTGTTACGCCTAAGAGAGAATCGCCTCGCAAAGCTTCTTCGGTAGCGCCGGCAAAGGGTGAGTCGCCAAGCACGAACCAATTCTTGGACTCAATAGCCGTGAAAATCTCACGACACTGCGCCTCGGCAATTAATTTGTGCTTATCGTCAAACTTTAAACTGGTGAAACCGCAATCCTTGGAATCGGCAGTAAGCAGCGCGTAAGCTAAACTAATTTTGCTTGATTTCAAGTCCTTGAAGTTGTCACTTAGGAAGAAATAAAGGGGCAACTGCAAATCTGTAAACAAGTCACCCTTGAACAAAGCATTTTTGGTGTAGCGTGCCTTGCCATTTGGAGTTTTGTAGTCAATCAAGCAAATCTCGTCACCACGCTGATCAATGCGGTCGATGATGCCACTGATGTCAAACTTGCTGTCAAACAGTCTGCAGCCCGGAGGCAACTTACGCTCGCTAGAAATTATTTTCCAGCCATCGGCAGCGCGCGCTGCCTGCTTCTCAGAGAAATCAAGGAAGCGCGTGTTAAGTAACTCGACTTGAGCACGAATGACAGCACTAGGGCTAGTGAATCGCAACTCGAACAATCGATTGGATTCCTTTCGGAGGTAATGGGCAATTTCACCGGCATCAACACTATTGCGGACTTCGCTATTGCCAAAATTTTGCATGACAGCGTGCGCAAAGTTGCCATAAACCATCGGGTTGAGTTCGTCACCATTGACGTCAACCGAGCGCAGGCGCAAATGATTGCTGAGATAAAAAGAATAGGGAGACTTAAGGTAATTATTAATTGCGGTGACAGATACTTTGAGCGGAGATTCAGTATTGCTGTTGCGTGGCAACACGCGTTCGCTAGCAGGGCGCTCGGCAGCCTTAACCGGCGGCGAGGGTTCAGTGCTGAATTCAGCGGCATTCGCGTAAGCGTCGTGATCTGAGCACATGAACAGCAAGCGACTTGGTAGCAAGGGTGAGCCATCATTTTGCGCGCGTCCACAAATAAGGTGAAGGTGTCCCCCAGAATTTTTGCGGACGGCGGCCAGCGATTGCAAAATATAAGAATCGCGAGCAAGCCGGTGCTTATCGGAATACATGCCTAGTCGCTGCGCTAATTCGCTATCCATGAACATGTTGCTTGCGGTCTGCCCCGGAACATAATTTTCATTGAAGCCCAAAATGACCATTTCTGGCGCTGGATCGAGACTGAGCTCTAACCAGTCGAGACATTCAACGCTTTGATCGTTGTAGCGTTGAGACAATTTTTTGCCACGGCATTGGTGTAATATAAAATCTAAGCTGCGCGCGAAGTTGAACCCAAGTTTTGGATTGTTTGAAAGGCTCGCGTCAAGGCTATGCACTTCGCTAAGCGTTGCGGCGATCATTTCAAGACCTTTGGCGCGACGATGGGACTCTTCGTTTTGCCCAGGGTTGATGTCGATATCGCCGTAAACATCGAGTAAGAAGTTACGCGTGGCGGCTGCAGCCGCATTCAGGCCATTGGTTTTTACATGCACCACCTCGGGTAGTCTGGCCAAGTACATTTCTGGTAGTAACTGCGGATACTCTTCTTGGCGATATTTATCTAGTTCCGCTTTTAACTTCGGCTTAGGCAGTAAATCAGGGTGCACCAGTAAAGCTGCGCCATTATCGAAGGATGGATGGTCTAAATACGCTTTCAACTGTTTGAGTAGCAATACCGGCAAGCTGCTTTCAAGGTCGCCGCCCACCGCTGTGCGAACATCGACATCGAATGCGCCTAGCGCTTGGCTTAAAAAGGGTGCGCATTGTTTTTCTAACAGCGAAAAGGTCACATCTTCTGGAGAATGTTTGCTGTCACTAGTACCGAGGGAAAGCAAGGCACGCTCCACCATCTCTTGCGGGTTGGCCGAAAATTTAAGACGGGCATCGTGCAATAAAGCATTACCCGGTTGGGTAAATACATCGCAATCGACACAGGCGAAATCGTCAAAAGCATTTGTTAGGTGATCAAACTGCAGTTGTACGAATTCTACTTGCGAGTCACATAGGCTAAGTAGCTTACGTTGAAAGTTGCTCATTTCAGGAACGCAAACCACCACAATCTTGGTGGTTGCGTCAAGAACAATATCGCTGTTGTCGAGCGCTGCTTGGCGCGCTTTATCTTTGTCTTGTAATTTCGCGGCACTCAGAGAAACAAGATAATCGCCATGTATTTGTGCAAGCAAGGCAAACTTTTGTTGCTCGCTTGCGCTAAGTTCAGCATTCTCTGACAGCAGCTGACAGTCGATTTGTTCCGCGGCAAGCTGCGAGAAGAAATTTGATAGCTGCTGCGCTAATAATAAAGTTTCGCTACGAGATTTAATATCAACGCCAAAATGCAGCAATGCCTGTGCAGGCGCGCAATGACTTAAGGCGTTGACCCAAGCAAGTTGGCATGCAGCAGCGGACGCCAGTTGATTGGTGGCAATATCGAGAACCAGATGGGGCAGAGAGCCTAAAGTGGCGTATTGAGGCGCCTGAAAGCTTGACCATAGCTCACGATTTTCAACCTCTAGCAATAGCTCTTGCTCAAGAAGTCGGTTGCTGCGAGAACTACTGCTGACAAATATATAGTTGTCGAGCTCAGCAGCAGGGTTTCTCTTCAGAATATCGCGCGTAAGACCTTTAATGGTAGGGGTTTGCGATGAAATATAGCTTATATTTGACACAGAAATATTATAGCATTGCCCAAGCCTCGTTTCATGTTGATGGCAAAAAAATAGCCGCTCCCCAGGCAAATTGTGAATCTATGGACTACGAGGTTAAAATTGAGGTACCCATCACCTAGAGTTCTAATCTAATGGTGGTGAATGCGCAAAAAAGTGCATGCGCAGGATACAAAACAATCTACACTGAGAAAATAATAGCAATGTCTAAGTACACCGAATTTGATTTTTACGATATTACTTCAATGTTAAGCGAAGAAGATGTGATGGTGCGTAGCATGGTGCGTAAATACTGCAGCGACAACTTAATGCCGCTGGTGGCCGAGCACTGGGAAGCGGGCACGTTCCCAAGTCACATTGCCAAAGAGATGGGTGCCTTGGGATTGCTTGGCCCTGGCGTCGCCGCTGAGTATGGCGGTGCTGCCATGACAGCCATGCAATACGGTTTGATTTGCCAAGAGATCGAACGCGTCGATTCCGGGATTCGTTCTTTCAGTTCGGTGCAAGGTTCGTTGGTGATGTATCCCATCGAAACATTTGGTAATGAAGAACAAAAGAATCACTACTTGCCAAAGTTGGCGTCCGGCGAATACATTGGCTGCTTCGGATTAACCGAGCCAGACTTCGGTTCAGATCCCAGTGGTATGCGCACGAAGTGCGTACGCGATGGCGACGATTGGGTGCTCAATGGTCAAAAAATGTGGATCACCTCCGGCACGATATCTGACGTAGCTATTGTTTGGGGACGCGATGAAGAAGGAATGGTACAAGGCTTTATTGTTGATTGTAAAACTCCAGGATTCAGCGCGCCAGAGCAAGAACATAAGTGGTCATTGCGATGTAGCGTGACTAGCGAATTAATTTTAGAAGACGTGCGTGTGCCTGAGGCTAATCGTTTGCCTAAGGCAACAGGTCTGAAGGCGGCACTGTCGTGTTTGACGCAAGCGCGTTACGGGATATCGTGGGGTGCAGTCGGTGCAGCTCAAGCATGTTTCGACGAAGTATTACGTTACACAAACAAGCGCATCATCCATGGTCGCCCACTGTCTGCTTTTCAGTTAACTCAAGACAAGCTTGCTGAGATGGGCACCGAAATTACTAAGATGCAATTGATGGTCTGGCGATTGGCGCAAATGAAAGACGCGGGCACTATGCGTCCACAGCATGTTTCTATGGCCAAGCGTAACAACGTTGCCAAGGCCTTAGAGATCGCAAGGGTTTGCCGCAGCCTGCTAGGCGCTAATGGGATTACTCTCGAATACCAGACAGGGCGTCACATGTGTAACCTCGAAACCGTTTTGACTTACGAAGGCACTCACGAAATCCATTCATTGATTCTGGGTGAAGAGTTTACGGGCCAATCGGCTTACTCCTAAGTTGGGCCCAGCCAACGACTCCCACGTGTTATCATTCCTTCAACGATTACTTGTAAGCACCAGATTTCTATTACTTAATAATGACTACCTTCGCCAATCATGATCTAGCCCCGGACTACGCGTTCACTAACATTAAATACGAACTCAAGCCACTTGTACTGCAAGACGGTACGGTCGTTGAAGATTTGTTCAATGCCTGGATTTGGTTGGACAACCCGGATAAATATAACTCTTACACGACGCGCGCCATTGCTGAATTGATTTTGGCCTTGCGCCGTGCATCAAGCGATCCGAGTGTCGTTTGCGTGGTGCTTACAGCGGTTGGCGACATTGCGTTCTGCACCGGCGGTAATACTGAAGAATACAGTGAACACTACACCGGGCGGCCTGATGAGTATCGTCGCTACATGCGCCTATTCAATGATGGTATCTCAGCATTGATGGCATGTGACAAGCCCGTAATTAACCGCGTAAATGGAATGCGCATCGCTGGTGGTCAAGAGCTGGGTATGGCGTGTGACTTTTCTGTTTCTGCCGACACGGCGCGCTTTGGTCAAGCTGGTCCGAAGCACGGTTCGGCACCAGTGGGCGGCTCAACGGATTACTTGCCAGAGTACGTCGGCTACGCCCGAGCTGTCGAGTCTTGCACATTATGTGAACAATGGAGCGCTCACTATGCACAGCATATTGGTTTGCTTAACGGTATCGCGCCTGTGCTAAAGATGGATGGCAAGTTCATTGCCAATCCAATGGCTTACACTGAATTCGTCACTGACGAATACGGCCGTTCACTTTACGGACAATTCAAAACGGGCGATGAGCGTAATGCCGCAAAGGCGATACTGTCTAAAGCTGAAGTCGACTTTACTTTGCTTGACCAAATGGTAAACGAGATGTGCGCTAAGCTCGCACACACTATGCCGGATTGCACGGTTTATACACTCGAGCAATTGCGTAAGCATAAACTGCAACACTGGGACAAGAACCGCGAATCAAACCGCGCTTGGCTAGGGTTAAACATGATGACCGAAGGTCGCATTGGCTTCCGCACTTTCAATCGCGCGCCACGTGCTGAACGTGAAACCGACTTTATCGAGATGCGCCGCGCCTTGTCGCAAGGTGTACGTTACGGCGACAACTTGGCCGAACGTTGCGCGCCACATGCTGTCGACCGTGATGACGAAAAGTAATTCATGCAAGCATAATGGGCGCAACTATTGCCAGCAGATTATTTAGTCTCTGAAATCGACGTCGCCTTGAGTGTAAAACCAATTCGCGCCATTCGTGACGGTGTCCATCTCGTCGTATGCTGCTGCGTCATGCGCATTCGGATCTTCACCGAGCATCATTGAAGTGATGACATTGTCATCTTCGACGCGTTCGGTAATAGAGGTGCCCTCGATGGTAGCTATTGCTAGTTGTGTGGTAGTGCCCGTTTCAACGGACATGCGCATAAAACCTGCTCGGCGGCTACGGGCTGACTGCGATGCCGCAAGGAATAGGTCGCGAGCAATCTGCTGGTTCTCGCCGTGCCACAAATCTAGCACCGTGCCGACCTTTACTGTTTCGTCGATGTATTCACGCCAAACAATATAGCCGACAAGCTTATCGTTTTTGTAAGCCCCCAACATTTGATGAACGAAAATAGGGTGGTCGAAGTAGCGCCAATTTAAGGTAGCCGCATCGCGCCATACTGAAACACGGTACAAATCTTTTTGCTGTTGCAGTAAAGTATCGAATGCGTCGCCACATCTCTCAATGTCACGCATTTCGTAGTGATCACTAGGTGATGGGGGCTTGGTAAAGATATCTATGATGCTAGCGAGTAAGCCGCCCACAGCGCCCAAGCGCTGAACAAGGGCAGGGCGCATGCTTAACTTTAGTTCCCAGCATTTAAGGGAAAGGATCATGTGATAACCGAACCAACGTATACCCATTTTAATGACAGTCGGCTTCGATTGCCCGCCAAAGCCCCAGTTGACACCTTGCTGCGCATTAACAGCTATCTGCATGCCATAAGTGATGTCGCGAAACAAGCGTCCACCACCGCGCACATCAGGATGCACTGCGATATCCCAGAGCATGATTCCCTTAGATGCTTTGCTGTCAACCCACGCCTTTTTATTCATGCCGGTGCAAGCGGCAATCACCTTCTCGGTTTGTATGTCGATTGCAATGACTGCGAACGGCTCGCCACCAGGATTTCCCCAGTACTTCCACTGCACATGTTCATCACTGCGCTTCTCGCCAAAAGTATCTTCAAATAATTGATAGATTTGCGGATAGTCACTAGCTTCGGCAACCTTAAACCGAAACTTGTCGTTGTCGGCCGGCCACTTCGCTTGCTTTTCAAACTTGGCAATCGCTGCCTGTAGTTTGTCATTTAACATGTTTACTATTCTAGCCCGGTTATCTCACCGTTTTCTTCTAATTCCATGTGAGATGCCATGGGGTCGCGCGGCAATCCAGGCATTCTGAAAATCGCACCGGTCAAAACCACGATAAAGCCGGCGCCGGAGTTGACCTGCACGTCGCGCACCTTCAAGGTGAAGCCAGTAGGTCGGCCGATTTTACTGCCGTCATCGGATAGTGACCCGGGTACCTTGGCGATGCATATGGGTAACTCGCCGTAACCTAAGTCGACGCATTTTTTCAATTCACGTTTAGCCTTTGCTGTCAGGCTGATGTCATCAGCCCCATAAATCTTCTGCGCCACCTTGCGAATTTTATCTTCAGGTGCATCGGTCAATGCATAACACGGGGTAAACGATTCCGAGCCACGCTCAACCGCCGCCATCACAGCTTTCGCTAAATCAATCGCGCCTTTGCCGCCATCGGCGTGGTGTGAACTTACGGCAAACTCGACGCCAAGTTCTGCACACTTCTCACGTACCGCAGCAATTTCAGCATCGCTATCCGCCGCAAATTTATTAACGGCGACAATCGGTGGTTTGCCTAAGGTTTGCACATTCTCAATGTGCTTTTCTAAGTTAGCTAAACCGCCCGTCACCGCTTCGACATTTTCGCCAGCCAAGTCGGATTTCGCAACACCGCCGTGCATCTTCAGTGCACGAATAGTAGCAACTAGCACCACTGCTTGTGGGTCGAGGTTTGCACTACGGCATTTAATATCGAAAAACTTTTCTGCACCCAAGTCGGCACCGAAACCCGCTTCAGTGATTGTCCATTCTGCGAAGTGCATTGCCATTTTCGTGGCAACTACGGAGTTACATCCATGTGCAATGTTGGCGAAAGGCCCGCCGTGTATAAAAGCGGGGGTGCCCTCAAAGCTTTGCACTAAGTTGGGATTCATGGCATCACGTAACAATGCCATCATCGCGCCCACACAATCCATCTGTTTGGCGTAGACTGGAGCATTGTCTAAATCATAGCCAATAACGATACGCTCAATGCGCACCCGCAAATCGCTCATGTCTTTTGACAAACATAGAATTGCCATGATCTCAGAAGCCGCTGTGATGTCGAAGCCACCTTCGCGGGTAACGCCTTGACCCGTTCCTCCCAAGCCAGAAACGATATTACGTAATGCGCGGTCGTTCATGTCCATGACGCGGCGCCACATAATTTTGCGTGTATCTAGTCGCAACTTGTTGCCAAAGTGCAAATGGTTATCGACCATCGCTGCCAGTAAATTGTTGGCCGCAGTAATCGCATGAAAGTCACCGGTGAAGTGCAAGTTGATGCGATCGAGAGGCATGACTTGTGAATAGCCACCACCGCATGCGCCACCTTTAACTCCCATGCACGGGCCGAGCGATGGTTCACGTAGTGCCAGACAAACCGACTCATTCAGTTGAGTGAAAGCCTGAGCCAAACCAATCGATGTCGTAGTCTTGCCTTCACCAGCTGGAGTAGGAGTAATCGCCGATACCAAAATCAATTTAGATGGCGCCTTAATCGTTCGCGGGCGGCTCAGAGCATCTAAGGAAACTTTGGCGATATCTTTACCATAAGGAAGCAAATCAGCATCATGAACATGGAGGGAATCTGCAATTTCAGTGATGGGGCGCGAGGTAAACTCGCGAGCAATTTGTACGTCTGTTTTCATCGGATAAAATTCTAACGTGGCGTTATAGTTATGCCATGCGCCAACTGCTAATAGTCTTACTCTCTCTTGTATTCGTTACTTGTTCAAAGCCGCAATCGGATACCGCGCCTAACATATTGTTCATCCTTGCCGACGATTTGGGTTATGGCGATGTAGGTTGTTTCGGGCAGCAGTACATAAAAACGCCTAACATAGACAAATTGGCCACGCAGGGAATGAAGCTTACGCGCCATTACTCCGGTTCACCTGTTTGCGCGCCGTCACGTTGCGTGTTACTTACTGGAAAGCACACCGGAAATGCTTATATTCGTGATAACGACGAGATGAACGAGCGCGGCGATGTCTGGAACGACCCTGCATTAGAAGGGCAACGTCCACTCATCCAATCCGAAATAACGATGGGCGAACTGTTTCAAGATGCAGGTTATAACACTTCGTTTATTGGCAAATGGGGGCTTGGTTGGACGGGTACGGAAGGAGATCCCAATGCACAAGGCTTTGATCACTTCTTTGGTTATATTTGCCAACGCGTAGCGCACAATTATTACCCCGACCATTTACACCGTAATGAGCAAACGATAAGCATCAACCCGGATGGCAGCGAAGTCGATTACGCGGCCGACTTAATGGCGAACGAGGCCCTAGATTTTTTAGACAAGACCAATGGCCAGCCATTTATGATGGTTTACGCCACGCCGGTTCCTCACTTGGCGTTGCAGGTGCCGCAAGACTCACTCGACGAATATAAAGGCGCCTTTGAAGAAACACCTTACGATGGTAGCAAAGGGTACCTTCCGCATGAAACTCCGCGCGCGGCTTATGCGGCAATGATTACTCGGATGGATCGCGACATTGGAGATATCCTCGCCAAGTTAGATGAAATGGGTGTCGCTGATAATACTTTAGTGGTGTTCACCTCAGACAACGGCCCGTCATGGATAGGTGGGTGCGACTTAGAATTCTTTCAATCGCAAGGCGGCCTTCGCGGACGCAAGGCGCAAGTGTATGAAGGTGGTCTTCGCGTGCCGACTGTTGTACGTTGGCCAGGTCGGGTTGATGCAAACAGCGAAAGTGATTACGTCAGCGCCTTCTGGGACTGGCTCCCAACATTTTGTAGTGCAGCTAACATTGAGCACCAACAGCAAGACGGACACTCGCTTGTTAATATTTTGGAAGGCGAGCAGGATACACGGCGCCCTGACCCTTTGTATTTCGAGCATGCGCGCCAAGCCCAAGCTATTATCGATGGCGATTTCAAGTTGCTACGTTCGAAGCAAAGCGCGGAATGGGAGCTCTATAATTTGCGGAATGATTCTGCCGAAACCAATAATTTGGCGGAGAAAGACCAGGGTAAAGTGGCGGAGTTGCTAGAGCTTGTCGATAGCGTACGTGTTAAGTCTGAAATTTTCCCGTTAAAAGTTGCATTAGAGGCTTCTAAATAGTTAAAGTGTTGACGATGATTAACATCAGTAAACCTTTTTTTACGCTACTTTGTTGCGGCATTATTGCTTCTTGTGGCAAGCCGCCTGTCGGTCCGCCGACCGTGCAGCCGAACTTGCTAATGGTTACTTTTGATACTTTGCGCGCAGATCACCTTGGAGCATATGGGAGTGAGGCCGGGTTAACGCCGAATTTCGACGCTTTAGCGGCGCAATCCGTTATGTTTGAAAATGCTTATGCTGTAAGTTCAACTACGGGTCCTTCTCATCTTACAATGTTCTCTGGCTTGTATCCGAATGAGCATGGCGTGCTGAAAAATGCAGTTGAGGTTTCCGATGATGTCGTCACGATAAGTGAGCATCTTCGTGACAATGGCTATAACACGGCAGCATTCGTCAGTTCTTATGTCTTGACGGCACAGTTTGGTCTAAGCCAAGGCTTCGACGAATTTGACGAAGATTTTAATTTGAAGCGTCGTCGTTCGGGTTCATACACCATCGAGGCAGCTAGCGACTGGATTGCCGGCCAACCGAACGACAAACCGTGGTGTGTTTGGGTTCACTTAATGGATCCGCATAAGCCGTATGTCCAACCGACTGAGTACTTAGAGCCGTATATTACGCCTGACTTAATCGGCAATGATTTAGATAAGGCAAGCTACAACGGAGCCGTCGCCTACACCGATAGCGTTCTACCTGGCCTTATGGCGGCTATTTCCGCGCAAGAAGCTAGCGCTGGAACTTTAATGGCTATCACTGCCGACCACGGCGAGCTATTCGGTGAACACGGGCACTTCGGCCACGGACGCGACTTATTCGAAGACGCGGTGCGGGCGCCCTTGCTTCTCAAGCATTTATCTTTGGAGCCACAACGAATAGATACTACTGTAGGGCTTGTTGATTTTGCACCGACTATTCTTGAGCTTCTAAAAATGCCACCAATGCAAGATATTAGTGGCATCAGTCTTGCACTAATGATTCCAGATAGCACTCAGCGTGTTTCGCGGCCGGTGTTCATGCAACGTCGAATTTTTGATGAACAAGGAGTCAAAGAGCTGTTTGATGAAACAGGAGTAAATGTTGCTGGCCCTCAATGGGCGGTGATTGCAGATGGTTACAAGTTGACTGTTGCCCCTGAGGCTAACGAAGAGTCATTGTTTAACCTAGCTGTAGACCCTGGCGAAAACAATGACTTGACCGTGTCTGACAAAGACACTTTGTTGAAAATGAGAAAGGTGTTAAGCGAGATACTAGATTCTCAAACACTACGGGTTCGCTCGACCGATTTGAGCCCCGAGGTTTTACAAAACCTCGAGCAACTCGGATACGCTAAGTAAACTTTTAAGAATTACGCTTTGTAACTCGCGGCCATATCGGCCAAAGAAATCGCTTTAATCTTGCCAGCTTGGCCAGCGGTGTTAAATGCTTCGTAGCGCAGCATACAAACCTCGGTCATCGCCGTCATCGCTGGGGTCAGATACTTGCGTGGATCGAAAGCCTCGGGTGACTCTTGGAATACCTTGCGAATCGCAGCAGTAATCGCCATGCGATTATCCGTATCAATATTCACTTTGCGCACACCAACTTTAATGCCCTTAACGATTTCTTCAACAGGCACACCGTAGGTTTGCTTCATGGCGCCGCCGTTTTCGTTAATCAGATCTTGCAAGTTTTGCGGCACTGATGAGGATCCGTGCATCACTAAGTGAGTGTTAGGGATTGCCGCGTGAATTTCAGCCAAACGGTCCATCGCTAAAATGTCACCTGTTGGCTCGCGTGTAAACTTGTATGCACCGTGCGAAGTACCAATTGCAATCGCTAGGGCATCGACGCCAGTCTTTTCAACGAAGTCTTTGGCTTGTACCGGATCGGTAAGAAGCATGTCCATCGAAAGCGCGCCTTCGAAGCCATGGCCGTCTTCTTTCTCGCCTTCGCCTGTTTCGAGCGAGCCTAAGCAGCCAAGTTCTCCCTCTACGGATACGCCAACTTTGTGCGCGGCGTCAACCACTGATTTAGTGACATCAACATTGTATTCGTAGCTAGCAGGGGTCTTACCATCGACCTCGAGCGAACCGTCCATCATTACGGATGAGAATTCTGCTTCAATTGCCGATTCACAGGTGTCAAGCGCATTGCCGTGGTCGAGGTGCATGCACAGGGGAATTTCCGGATACATCTCAACGGCTGCGCGAATCAAATGCGTTAGCACAGTGTCGTTGGCGTACTGGCGTGCGCCGCGGCTAGCTTGCATGATTACCGGTGCGTCGCATCGTTTGGCAGCAGCCATGATTGCGAGCATTTGCTCCATGTTGTTGATGTTGAATGCCGGTACGCCGTAATCGTTTTCAGCGGCATGATCGAGTAATTGTCGTAATGAGATTAAAGCCATGATGCAAAGAATACTCTATCTTCAAGTGGTTTGCTAACAATTATCTTTGAAGAATTGGGTGTGGCGGCCACTCTCAGCACCGCGATTTATGTAGTGGGTGCCTTGCGCAAGAGTGCGCCTAGGATAAAACTGTTATCATGTCACTATGCTGCAAAAATACGATGAACGAAATGCTGATTTAATAGTCAATATCGGTGGTGAATTAGTCCACCGCGACGAAGCACGGATCTCACCTTTTGACTCACTCGCCCAAGGTGGTGATGGCGTATGGGAAGGTCTGCGACTTTACGATGGCCAGATATTCCGGCTTGACACGCACTTGGCTAGACTACGCTCGTCAGCAAAAGCGTTGGCATTTGCTGATATCCCGACGGACGCCGAAATGACTGAGCAAATTGCCCGCACTTTGGCTGCTAATGGCATGCGCGATGGCGTTCATATCCGCTTAACTTTATCGCGTGGCGAGAAGATGACATCCGGAATGGATCCACGGCTGAATACTAAAGGGAGTCTGTTGATAGTATTAGCCGAGTATAAGGCTCCGGTTTATGACAAGGCTGGATTGAAGCTCATGACATCTGCGGTGCGTAGATTCCGCCCTGATACTCTTGACCCGAATATTCACCATAACAATTTGGTGCAGTCAATCATGGCGAAGGTGCAGGCCAATGCTGCGGGTGCAGATGATGCTTTGATGCTCGATACCCAGGGCTTCGTTGCTGAGACCAATGCGACGCATGTTTTTATCGTCGACGATGGGGTGCTGCGTACGCCGACCACTCGCGCTTGCCCTGAGGGAGTGACGCGCGACACGGTCCTGAAAATATGCGCGGCCAATAATATTGCGTGTGAGGTCGGCGACATTTCTTTGACGGCTGTTTACCGTGCCGACGAAATGTTCTGCACCGGCACCATGGGCGAGATTGCAGCAATAGGCGAAGTCG
>Ga0315320_10000264_pt1 | contig 42181 bp, 25 predicted proteins | sample M140m21515metaG_FD_203458 | JGI IMG/M metagenome (GOLD analysis project Ga0315320, IMG submission 203458) | Ammonia-oxidizing marine archaeal communities from Monterey Bay, California, United States - M1 40m 21515 | ecosystem: Environmental > Aquatic > Marine > Coastal | place: USA: California... | reverse complement strand
CACTTGGCACGGTGCAACAGTGCTAGGCGACGCATTGGACAACCGAGCAACACCAGGCATCTTCAACTGGAGAGTTGATTTCCCCTGTAAGTTCAGTTTTGTCACTGACGGTCTATCGAACACGTTTCTTTTACTCGAAAGGCGACCGGAAATTGCCGCATGGGCGAGAATGTACGTGGGTGATCAGGTTGGCGTAACCACTGGCATTCGTCCAAATTCCTCACTCATACTCGAGGATCCGACAATGGATGTGGGTGACAATAGTATTCGAACGACAAACAGCGGTGCCAGCAGTTATCACCCAGGCGTATTTGGAGCAGCAACCGCCGATGGAGCAGTACACTTCCTAAGTGATACCATTGATTTCGAAGCCTACAATTATCTCGGTAATCGTGCTGACGGAAATCCAAAGGGCAAGATTCCATAGTCTGCTTTGATTGACTAAAAACTAATGAACCCAGTCTTGCACTTCTACCGCGAGACTGGGGTTTTTTGCTCCATGTCATTTCTCCACTGGAACGACACAAACGCTTTGGTCCCATGTGAGAGAACGACTACAATCGTGCTGGGTATCAACCAACAACTTCGTCGCGCGTTTAGCGTTATGGATTTTCATGGCATCCAAATAGTTGCGGCGATATGGTGAAGACAATTATTTGTTGAATAGTAATAGACAGCCACCATTTTTCCGTCAGAGCGCCTGAGCAAACGGGGATATCCCAAGTCATTCGTTTCGTTGTCTTCGGAGCCAAAGTCATCGCGAAGAACAATTGGGACAGTCCACGTTTCTCCCAAGTCTGAACTATAAGCAGCAAGTATTCTGCCCTCGTCACGTTCACCAAAAACCGCGCACAGCCTGCCATCGGCCGTTGCGGCAATTGCTGGTGGATTCCCATTATTGGTTCCGGAATCTCCTATTTTTGAAGTGAACTTCCACGATTGGCCGCCATCAGTCGAGGTATACGCATCGACCCAGTTCACCTCGCCATCACTATCCTTCCTCTTTCGCCTCATTGCTGTAACGAGCGTGCCGTCAGACGTACGAAACGTTTCTGGCATCACAGCGCGGGCGCTGTCATCAACTGGAACGACCCAATCGAGAAACTGAAAGCTCTTGCCGCCGTCTTTTGTTTTTGCCGCAAAAATCCTGTCTGTTCCAAACTTGCCTCGTTTGCGACTCGAAAGCAAAAGTACGGCTTCGTGTTTCCCAGTCACCACGTAGTCAGTTCGTGGCGTCAACTCAGTAAGTTTGGCCTTCTTGAGTTCTTTTGCCTCATGAAGATCACCAAATCGGTGCGGTCCGTTCCAGTTCTCTCCGCCATCGTATGTGTAATAGAAATGTCCTCGTCCGTCTTTGGCCCCATGGTACCCAGCGCCAACCATCCGTAACGCAAATTTCGGATGTTCAAAGTTGATTGGTTTTTTGAGTGGTCGACATTTTGGCTTGGCCCCCGAATCTCCAACATAGTTGTCGGGATTGTACGCGTTCCAGGTCTCGCCGCCGTCTTTACTACGGGCAAGCCAGCATTCCTGCAGCCCTTTTGCAATATTGTGGCCTCCTTCATCGAGTTCATATATTCCACGGGTAAATCCAACAAGCAATTCGTCACCGTCGAAAATCCAGGCGCCGTTATTGGCTGGCCAGCCCGCAAACTTGCCGTCTTCCTGATAGACGACAACATGCTCGATGTCTTTCGGTGTTTCGGCGTAGGCAGAACTCCCAACCAAACAAATCGCAATCAAAAAAAGCATAGTCTTCATAACCAAACCATCCCCAAAGCAACTTAAATTTAAAAACTTTTCCCAAGAATCGAGTTTAACATTTGTCCAAATGCATTTACTAGCAGAACCAAAATTTAGATTCGGCCGCTCTACAGCCCATACTATTCCATGTTGCAAGCAGTACAAAAACTCATGGAGCCCCTATTTTAATAACAATGGCTTGAGCGCAATACGATTCTTCTCAGACGACTTATGATCACAGAAATGATGATGGTTTTTTCAGATTTTCCACGATGGAGTACGAACTTCCCGAGAATCTCTCGAAATGCTTTCGCCACTATGGTTTGTTTAGAGCATTCCAATTGTTGCAGCGAGACAGCGAAGACATTAATTCGGTTGAGCAATCTCACACCAGACCAGTCAATGATCCAGTACTGCTGGCGAATCGATCAGTCTCGACTCCCATGTTCTGGAGCATGCTGACATAGACATTACACAGCGGGGTGTTGTTCTGTGAGTTGAATGCGAGGTGCTGCCCGTGCCGAAACCCACCACCGGCAAGAATGATTGGAAGGTTGGAATTATTGTGAATATTGGCATCGCCCATATGACAGCCATAGAGAACCATTGTGTTATCAAGCAGGTTGCCATCTACCTCATTGACGCTCTTAAGATCCCGCAGAAACTCACCGAACAATTCCATTTGTGCGTTTTCAATTTCCTCAAGCCGACTCAACTTCACTTCGTCTTTACCGTGATGAGAAAGGTTATGGTAGCCACCGAGCGTTCTACCATCATCAAACGTTACACCCGGGGTACGCACGCTGCCGAGGAATAGGGTGATGACCCGAGTCGAATCCGTCTGCAAGGCAAGCCGACACATGTCATTCATCATGCGAACCATTGCGAAGAATTCTTTCTTGTCTTCCGGATACTCGGGCATCGCTTCATCGACAGTGGGTTTCGGCCTCGCTTCCCAGGCTTTCGCATCAGTGAGCCGCTGCTCAAGACTGCGAACTGCGGTTTGGTATTGATCGATTCTCTGCCGATCTGAATCGCTTACGCGTTTGCTTAAACGCGAACTCTGTCCTAATACGACATCAAGAATGCTACCCTTTCTCCGAAGCCGATCGAGTTGTGCTTCCATCGCATCCCGATCCCCCTGTAGAAACATTTTTTTGTAGAGATCAGCCGCGCTCTTGATGGTGGGTATCTCAACACCGGCCTGTGTATAAGAAAGACTCCTCACATCGTTGATGCCAAGAGAAAGCGACCGGAATCGTGTCTTGTTGCCCACCTCATTGGCGATTACCTGGTCAAGAGAGATGCTATTACGAAAACTCGCTCGCCCCGGATGTGGAGCTGCAGTCAGAAAGGTTTTGTCAGCACGGTGGCCACCGTCAACACCGGGATGAGAGAGCCCGCTGAATACGGTGAATTGCTCCCTGTGTTCTGTTATTTTCTCAAGGTAAGGGGACATCGCATAGTCTCGTCCCGCCGTCTTTGGAAAGAATCGCTTAGGAATAAAACCGAGATCCTGATTGATCGCGATCATACGTTTCGGAGCAGCTTCTACTGAAGAGGCTCCTAAAGATTCCAAAAGAGGCAGGCTCACACTGACACCAGCAGCTTGCAGAAATGTTCGACGGTTGGTTTTCATTAGCCTATTTCCTTAAGAACAATGGGCTTTGGACAATTTCATGAATAATCGTCCGCATGCCAAATTCTGATGCACGACTTTTCTCGAGTATGGCCGATACCTCATCCCGATCAGCAAATCCAACCGGTGCTCCAGTGGCATATACGAGGAGTTGCTCAGTTATATTTCGCGCGATGACTTCTTCATTTTCGAGCAGCAATTCCTTGAATTGAAGAACATCTTCAAACGGATCCCCCTCTGGTGTCACTCCGGAGGCATCGACTGCATTTCCAATAAAGTGCACGAACTCGTTCCCGCTTCGACCCACACCTTCGATCCGCTCAGACCCTTCGCCCAGTGAGCGGTAATTCTCCCGCCAACGTCCCATGACATCGAATCCTTCCAACGCAAATCCTGGAGGATCAATCTTCTGATGGCAGCTTGCGCAGGACGCATCCTCGCGGTGCTTTTTCAGCAATTCACGAATTGTTGTTGCACCACGAATATCTGGCTCTACGGCAGGAACCGATGGCGGTGGTGGGGAGGGAGGATCGCCGAGCAGTCGCTCCATGACATAGACACCGCGCAGCACTGGTGAAGTGACAGTTCCATTGGCTGTCACCTTGAGCACTGACGCTTGCGTAAGGATCCCTCCGTAAGGGCTGTTGCCTGGAAGCGAGACCCGCCGGAATGTGGGCCCGACGACTCCCGGGATGCCATAATGACGTGCCAACCGTTCATCAGCGAACGTGTAATCAGCATCAATGATATTTCGGGCTGGTCGATCACCGGCAATTAAGTCCGCGAAATAGAGACGCGACTCTTCAATCATTGAGTTCACGAGCCACCAATCACCAGCGTACTCCGGGTACAGCTCACGGTCAGGATCAGTATCGTTGATTTCGTCGAGTTTCAACCAGGCATCAAGAAACTCCTTAACGAAACGTCTTCCTTCCGGTTTTTCAAGGAGGCGATTGACTTCACTTCGCAACGTCTCTGAGTCACGAAGTTTACCTTGCTGGGCCAAGGCACGAAGTGACGCATCCGGAATCGATTCACCAAGAAAAAATGAAAGACGTTCTGCGATTGCAAAGTCATCCAGTTCACCTGGTTGTCCGCAGTGAAAAAGAAATTCAGGTGAAGCAAGTACTGCTGAGTAGGTGGCGATCATCGCTTCGGTGAAAGTCTCTCCCTCCTCCAACAACTGCTTCGCGTACAGGTAGAAACGTTCGAACTCTGCATCGGCAACCGGCCGACGGTAGACCCGTGTCATAAAACCTGACAAAAGCTCGCCCGCCTCCTGCAACGGATGCGTTGGAACAGCGATGACATGGCGCCCCGATTGTTCCGTGGGAACGTCACCAAATAGTGCTTTATAGGATGCCGGCGGCCATTCCTTAATAAACGGCCCTTCGACCTCCAACCAATGAAAGGCAACTCCGGGATAGCCCTCTGGCTCAATTTTCTGAATCGTATGCGGCATTGCCGGAACCATTGGGCTGGGCAGCCGCATGCAATCGAGCTTTACCATTGCCCTTTTTTCGAAAAAGGCTTCCATTTCGAACACCTCGGGTCTATCAGGTGGTGCTTCGAACATTCCAATTGGCAGCATGCTCTGGTTGTTGGGCTCAGAGAGGGTAGAAGAATAGACTTTGACTGGCTCGCTACGCTTTCCAGAAAATATTCGATCATTCACGGGCGTCGGATATCGCCGCGTCGCATCAAGTACGAGGCCTGGATAATGCCGTGGTTTCTTTTCCCCCTCCCACTCAACGTAATCAGTTTTGCGGAGTACGGATCGTGCTTTCAGGCGAACCTTGTAGTCACCACGGATTGGTGCTTTGAACTTTTCAAAACCGTAATAAAAGGGCGTGTACGCTCCGCGAAAAATGGCGGTCGACGCCTGCTCTTTTGACAGTTGCGCTTTTTGATTCTCTTTCTCCAAGTTATCCAGCGGCACAAACTGAACGGCATCCGCGACGACCCATCCATTAGCACCTTTGTTGCTTAGGGAGATTTCGGCCACAACAGGCTCAGAGTTTGAACCATTACCAATGGAACCGAATCTAAACCGTCCGAGTGGAAACCAAAGGTTCTCAATAGTGGGTGTAACGGTTTGGTCAATCGTCAGTTGAGTTTCACCTTCAGCATGCCTGATGAGGTAAGGAGCTTTCCGGGCCATGTCCTTTCCCCCGATGAAACTGACTCGCACTTCGTAGGTTCCAGGTTTTGGCAGCTCAGCCTTCCACGAAATCGTGTAGGTACCTGTGCCCTCGTTATTGTCAGCCAGATAGTGCGTCCCAACATGATTGGAGCGTTTGGTCGACTCCCGCCACGTTCCAGTGAGTTCGGCGGATGTGTTATCAACCGTAATCACTTCCGCCCGAACTTCGTAAGCAGGGTCAAAGCCTTTTTTCTCGAAGGAATACGTGTCATTTATTTCGAGGCTCTCCAGTGCAAGAGAAAATCTCGCCCAGCCAGGATTGCCCGTACCGGCCCACATCCGAGGTTCCTCACGTGCATAGTAGCGATTCGACTGGGGTTGGGGTTTTTCCACAGGGAACTCGATCGCACGACGGAGGGCAGACTCAGCCGCATCGAGATACGCGTTGACCTGCACGTGGGAAACGTCGAGGGCTGTCCCCACTTTTGCAAACCCATGGACTTCTCCATCCATAGGCAGCTGATCGGCAACTTTGAGAGTGGGGTCGTGTAAAAGATCACGCAGAATGTTTTCGTATTCAAACCGATTTACACGACGTGCCACCGAACGTCCATGTTTCGCATAGTTCTTTTCCTGAAATCGTTGGATACGACCTGCTAAATCTTCGATCGCTACGCCACGCTCCACTTTCCCAAGACTGCTTGCATCCTCCGGTGGCATTTCCTCAGCTGCAATTCGATCATGAATCTCAACCCAGATATTCGTGATATGTGGGTCATCAAGATTCCAATCAAGTGACTGAATGTTTAGTCCTCCGGACGCCTCCGCGTCATCGTGACAGTCTATGCAGTGATTGCCGAGAAACGCATTCAAAGCCTCCGGCACGTCCGACCCCTGACTTGCTTCCGCAACCAACCCCATACTCATCATGAAAATGATTACGAAGCCATACACCACTTTGTTTGTCACGGCCACCTTGGCATCAATCGCCATGCTCGATGAAAACGAACCGACACAAGACGTCAAAACGGAAGCAACGATGTTGGAGTAAGCGTTCATACGTCAGTAATTTTCTCAATGATTCATTCGCCAGAGGGTTTTCTAATTCTTTACATTTACTGATGAACCATCACGGCCGGCTGCCTGTCCTTCCGGATAAAACCTATCTTTTTATTATGACAATGTTATTCGGCAGAGTTAATTATCACTTTCCGCGTCCGTCGCTGACCCAGTCACCTATTAGCCAAGTTACGCGTTTTTTCTCGCATAAAGCCTACAACGGATGATTGTTTCATGTCATGCTGCTGCTCTTTTAGTCTCATGCTGCTGTTTGCTTCATGCCGCACGATTGAGACATAGACAAGTCGTCTGGAAAGAAACGAGGGCACGGCCGACAGACACGCTACCATTACACTTTTGTGCTTGGACAGATCGCAAGAATGACAAGTACACGCTGGACACCCCCTCAATGACTACGCCCATGACACGTATCTCACATTCCATTTTTCTTTCTCTAACCATATGCCTTGTACCGCATGCCGTATTCGCTGAAACGCAGCAAGAAAGCCAAGCACGTCCGAATATCATCTTACTGATGGGTGATGATCACGGCTGGGAAGAAACTGGTTACCACGGACACCCGTATGTGAAAACGCCTTTCCTTGATGAGATGGCGACAGCTGGACTTCGACTGGACAACTTTTATGCACAACCAGTCTGTTCGCCCACGCGGGGTAATGTCCTGACCGGAAGACACCCCAACCGCTACGGGACGTTCACGCCAGGGTGTTCGATTCGACCAGAAGAGATCACAGTCGCTCACTGTCTCCAGAAAGCCGGATACGCGACTGGACATTTTGGCAAATGGCATGTCGGTCCTGTCAAAACAACATCACCGACGAACCCAGGAGCAATGGGGTTTGATGAATGGCTTTCGCACGACAATTTTTTTGAATTAGATCCGTTCCTGTCTCGAAATGGCGGGCCGCCCAAAAAGTTCTACGGCGAGAGTTCCGAAATCCTGATTGATGAAGCGATCAAATACATTGAAAAGAAACAACTGGAGGACGTCCCGTTCTTTACAGTCATCTGGTTTGGCTCACCCCATGAACCGTACAGTGGCATGGAGACAGATTTACTTCTCTACAAGGATCTACCAGAGAAATACAGCGACACGATGGTGAGGTTGACTTCCAATACAACCGGGCAGCAGGTCAAACGACCTTTGCGAGACGTTTTGATTGAACGCTACGCAGAAATTACAGCCATGGACCGATCAATTGGAAAGCTACGCAATGCACTCAAAACGCTCGGCATCAAAGACAACACCTTGCTGTGGTATTGTGGAGACAACGGTATTCCGCCAAGCGGCCTGAGAGAGTCCCGGTTCAGAGGACTCAAAGGAAAACTCTACGAGAACGGTATTCGAGTTCCTGGAATCATTGAGTGGCCCGCTGGAATTCCCAATCCACGCGTCCTCACAGTGAATGCCGTCACAGCTGACATTCTTCCGACTTTGTGCCAGTTGACTGGTGCAACACCACCAGACGTTCCGCTCGATGGCATTAATCTTGTACCAAACTGGCAAGGAAAGAAGAACGAGCGTGGCGAGGCGATCAAGTTCTGGTCCTTCAAGGCAGATTATGACACATCAGCAAAGCCGTACATCGACCCGGAACTCCAAAAAGGCACGACGCCGACCGTGAAAGAAACGGACGGGCTCTTGACTCGTACTTTCAAGAACTTTCACCACCCAAAAATAAGGGAACAAGACTTTACGGGCGCAAGGGCAATCCTGACGGACGACTACAAATTAGTCATTGATGGAGAAAAAAAGACAGGAGTCGAACTTTTTGATCTGAAGAAAGACCCGAGCGAGAAAAACAACCTTGCCGAAGTTCATCCTGATATGGTTCAGACGTTATCGAAACAGCTACATAACTGGCAGAGCAGTGTTCTGAATAGCCTGATGGGCCGAGACTACGGAGATACCGGCACTCAATAAACGGGCTGGTCTGCAAACTGAACTGTCTTGCGATCTGTATTTTCTAAAAAATTATTGTCTTCGCCTTTTCCGTTTGACCTTATTTGGGTCAGGCTTTTCGGCATTCACTCTCGCCAAATAGTCGAGCAGTCGTTTTTCCATCGCATCAACTCGTTCTGGATTGTCCTGCGCTAAATCGTGCCCGTGTTCCGTTGGGTTCTCATGAACACGATAAAGTTCACGCGTATCTATACTGCCCTGCGGCGTCCACTTGATAAACAATTTAAATTCACCTTCACGGATGGCTGATTCAAGGTAGCGGCCAGGCCTGTGGAAAATGAGAGAGTTACCGGGACGTTGCACGGCTTCCGTTGCTGGATCATGAAGCACCGGACGAAAACTAACCCCGTCAATCTCGTCACCAAGCGAGCCGGTCCCACCCGCAAGATCAAAAAAAGTTAACAGGAAGTCATAGCCCGCAACCGGAACATGACTCACTGAACCAGCATGTACCCCTGGCCCTCGTACCATGAAGGGAACACGGATCCCTCCCTCATACAGACTGTGCTTGGCGCCGGTCAGAGGAAAATTAGTCGGCAGTCGATTTATATCACCACCCGGAACCGTACCACGCCCTCCATTATCTGCAGTAAAAAAGACATACGTGTTATCAGCAATCTGAAGTTCATCGAGTGTGTCCAGCAGGCTGCCAACACCTTTGTCGAGTTCTTCCATCATGGCGGCCCACGCCTGTGGGTACCCCCGATCAGGAATACCTTTGGCTTTGTATTTGGCCAGTGTGTTTTCAGTGCAGACCACCGACAGATGCTGTGCATAGTAACTTGCCTGCACATAGAAGGGCTTATCATCTTCTGCCTGCTCTTTGATAAACGCAATCGCACGGTCTGTCATAGACGGGGTACGTTTGGCATCCTTGTTGTCGATAAAGTGCGGCGGCCCGTCATCGTGCGAGCCTTTCACACCAAGCGTGTTTGGCATACCACCCGTGCCATTGCCTGTCATCCCATCGCTGGTGTGGTAACCGCACTCCTCTGGTGTTGAAATCATCTGCTCACCCCATTTACCAAAATGAGCACACCTATAATCTGGGTTTGCGCGATTGAGAGCTTTGGGGATTGTCATGTGATCAGCCGGCACCCACGGGCTCCTGAATTCGGTCCCGCTGCGTGCCGTTGTCGTACCGCAAAGAATGCTGCGTCGCGTGGGTGTACATAAGGGTGCTGGCGAGTAGCCACTTGTAAATCGTATTCCCTCATTCATGATCCGATTCATGTTCGGAGTTTCCAGATACTTAGACCTCGACTCCGACACCCGTGGATCCATCGGCTGTGATAGCTGACTCCAGCCATGATCGTCAGTCAGGATCAGGATAATATTCGGCGGCTTCTCGGCGTAAACACTCGACGACAGAAAAGCCAGCACTGCCAACCGTAGAAATGGTTTCATTATGCACCTTGCCTTTTTCAAAATTTTTTATCAATGAATACGCAGAACGGAATCAGCAATCTACAAGTCGCTGGAACCGCGATTGAATTCCAGTACTGCCTCGCAGGCCATCCGCTGCAGATAGGCTCTTTCTTTGTTGTCAAAGACAACAGTTGGTTCGCCGCCATCTGGGTCTTTTCCATTCTTCAACTTGTTTTCGGTGACTGAGTTGAACTTGAAACCTTCAGGACTCTTTCCGGTAATCGCTGCATAGAAAAGGTTGGCCACCAAAAAGGCGCAGGTCTGATTTGGATGCCCATCGTTGTGGTAACGAAAGACGAGATCGGTACCCGGCTTGTCGGCATCACCCGTTTGAATGTTCTTGATCGCCAAGGGCACAGGTATCACTGCTTTTGGCTGCAAGGCCTCTTTCATCCGTCGACCCACCGCCGTGTCTCGATCGGCAGAAGCAACATTATACGGCTCAACAACCGGGTCCTCATTTTGCGTTTCAGGTGACGTCATATACAGAATGACTTCAGCGTTCTGTGCTTTCGCGATCTCAGCAAGCTTTGTTGCGTAGCGATCATACGCCTGATTTGGCTGATCGGATACATCTCGCCAACTCTGCAGAACCACGTAGTCCCACTCTATTTCAGGGTTATCACGGAGCAAGGACTCGTGGTTCTTGATGGCCTTCTTGATGTGGCTGTGAATGCTGGCAAAGGACACGTCCGTTTTGCCGAGCGAGGCCCAGTGCTGATCCCACTCCTCAGGGTTGGGTGCGGTGTCAGACTTGAGAAATCCCTTCATTGTTGCAATGCGATGGGCGATTGCATCTTGAGTAAGACTGTTTTGTTCAATAAAACTCTGGCTGAAATAGTAGGTCGAGTGCTTGAACATATTCTGCCCACCGTAAATGACTCGCTGCACATGCACATCGATAGTGGGATCACCTTCTTCGAGAATCCGCTCCACGAGGCCAGCAATGTCATGCCGAGCGGTGAAGCTGTTGCCGAGAAAGAGAATGTTGAGCTTTTTTGCAGGTTCTTCAGCGAACGCCGGGATGGCGAGAGAGCTAAAACTCAGGGTAAGGGCAATGAGAACAGAAACCTTCATCCCAACCTCGCCTTCTTAGGACCCGCACTTTTTTGACTCTTTGACTTTTTCAGCCCATCGTGAGGATTGGACGGACTGTTGGGCTCGTGATGCGTCGGCACATGCTGACGGAGCCGGACGATGACCTCCTTGTAGCTTGGATCGCTTGCAAGGTTGGTATTTTCTAACGGGTCGGTGTCGTGGTCGTAGAGTTCTTCGGCACCATCGGCACGCCCACCATACCACGTATAGCGATACCGTCCGTCAGTGATGGAGTGGTTCTTGCATTGATAGGTTGTCAGCGTCGGCTGATCCCACTCCATCGATGGATTTTTAAGCAACGTCGTGAAGCTACGCCCGTCGTTTTCCGGATTAGGCGGAAGACCGCAGAGTTCAATCAGCGTCGGGTACATGTCGATCAAGTTCACTACACCATTGCACTTCGTGTTCGGCGGCGTGACGCCGGGAACGTTCACGATGAAAGGCACGCGTGCCGATTCCTCCCACAGTCCCGTTTTTCCATAGTGCATCTTCTCGCTCAAGTGCCACCCATGGTCACCCCAGATCATGACAATGGTGTTGTCTGCGTACTGGCTCTTTTCGAGTGAGTCAAATAGGGCGCCCATGCAATGGTCAACGTAACTGACACACGCGAGATAGGCACGGTTTGCCTGCTTGTGCATGTCGTTCCCATCAGCCACAAGGAATCGGCCAGTGGGCTTAAAAATTGGCTTCCCATCTTTTCGCACAATGTCGTCAAGATCGTCACGATTGAAGGGCGCGGCCTCAATTTCATCTAACGAATAGAGATCAAAGAATTCTTGCGGCACATACCAAGAGAGGTGCGGTTTCGACAGGCCAACTGCCATGAAAAACGGTTTCCCATCGAAGTCACGTTCGAGTTGCTCCGCAGCCCATGCACATGTCGCGTAATCCTTGGTTTTTTCAATGGGGCCTTCCACAGCGCCCCAGGTAAAGGGAGTGCCGCCTGACTTGACGCCGGCCAACGTAGGCTTTTCTTCCCATAAATTTTTGCCGTTTGATCCCTTCGCTTTCACAAACTCATGAAACGCCCATTGCCCTTCATCCACGCCATCCGGTACATCGGGATCGCCATGCTTGTGAAAAATCTTCCCGCGGCTAAGCGTATAGTAACCATGGTCACCAAAATATTCTGGCAAGGTGACAAGGTCTTTCGCCTTCGGGGCATGTTTCAGGTTTTGCCCGTTCCCGTACACGCCCGTATGCGTCGCGTGTTTTCCAGTCAGGAGCGCTGAGCGTGTCGGGCCACAGACGGTGGAAGGGCAGTAGGCCTTGTTCATGACCATCGCATGATCCCTCGCGTACCGGTCAAAGTTCGGTGTGATCGCCTGCGGGTTCCCGCCGAGACAACCGACCCAATCGTTCAGATCATCGATGGCAATAAACAGAACGTTATAAGGCTTGCTATTGGCTTGCTCGGCAGTCACGGTGCGAGCATGCAAGGCCACGAGCCCTCCAACAATCATCAAAAAGAAAATGCAGCGATGGTTTGTCATACGTTTTTTTCGGTTCTTCTTGAATTGGGAAACACGTTTTTTATTTTTAATTATGTCGAACACCTACCGTTAGTCACGTCCACTCTGATTGCCACATAAACTGCCACAACATTCACTGGTTCTGTCACAGTATTCACGAGGTGCTGCTGGATGGATCATTTCCCTTGCACCACGTCTGTTACAGAAATATGACTGAACTCCCGTTTCTCAAAGACTACTCTATCCCAAGCAATGACTGGGACAGAGAGCAGGACCAATGGCTGCCATCCTCACCGGATTCTTCGCCCCGCATGTGCCAGCGAGAGACCGCTCGAGCAAAGCTCGCATGAAGGCAGCACTTTCTTGTTGTTTGTAAACCGCGCCGGCTGCGATATCGATGAAGCTCCATTTGTCTTGGCTCGGTGCGTAGTTTCCGTTGACGAAATTCTCCAAGCCGTGACTCGCTCCTACTTTTTTTGTGAACCTCCGGCACTTCCCCCTTTACGGACGAGCGGGAAATTGAATTTAGGCAACTTGGAAGCAGTCCGTGCACTTTTAATCTGCGCATTCATCTTTGCCACGACCTCAGGATGCTGGTCAGCAACATTCACCGTTTCGCCCGGGTCAACTGACAGGTCGAAGAGTTCCAAAGGTGAGTCCGGGTCGACAGCAACGTCGTAACGTACTGCTTTCCATTGACCCTGCCGTAGTGCAACGCGGCCTTTCTTTTCATGGAACTCCCAGTAGAGATACTCGTGCTCTGCCTGCCCTTGCTTACCGAGCAGTGTTGGCACAAACGAGACGCCGTCAATTGCGTCGGGAACCGGCTGACTGGCAAGCTCGGCAACTGTTGGCAGGACATCCCAGAACGCTGAAAGATGGTCAGTTTGTGTTCCCGCTGGAATATGGCCTGGCCACGCTGCAATCATCGGCACGTGAATCCCCCCTTCATAGAGGTCACGTTTGAATCCGCGTTGGGAACCGTTTGAGTTAAAGTAGGCTGGATCATGCCCTCCTTCTTGGTGTGGGCCGTTGTCAGAAGTGAACATGATCAGCGTGTTGTTGGCAATTCCCAGCTCTTTGACTGTGGCGACAAGCTCACCAACGTCATCGTCCATCACCTCAACCATCGCAGCGAAAGCGGCGTGCGCCTCGGGCTGCGAACCATACGGAAACTTGCGATAATTCGGCCCCGAGTCGACGCCTTTGTACGAACGTTCCGGCAAGAATTTGCCACGGTACTTCGCAATTTTTTCTTCCGGCGCAAACATTTCAGCATGTGGCTGAACCATGGCGTAGTAGCAAAAAAATGGTGTCCCTTTGTTTGCTTTAATAAACTCGAGAGCCTGGTCCTGAATCAGGTCTGGCGCGTACTCCTGTGTCTCCGTGCCAAAGTTGCCCCATAACATGTCGCGATGGGTATCGCTCCATAAAAAGTACGGGTAGTAATGGTGCGCTTGCCGCTGGCAGTTATAGCCGTAGAAACGATCAAACCCCATCTTGAGTGGCTCGCTGACGCTACCCGGAGCGCCCAGGCCCCACTTGCCAAACAGCCCTGTTGTGTAGCCTGCCTTCCGTAAGACGTGCGCCATGGTGACCGTGTCGGCTGGCATTGGCTGCTGGCCTTCTGGCATTAATTCGGAATTACCACGCACCACCGCATGGCCGATGTGTTTTCCAGTAAGTAACGCACAACGCGAAGGAGCACAAACGGTGCTACCTGAATAGTGCTGCGTAAATTTCATACCTTGCTTCGCCAAGGCATCAATATTCGGCGTCTGGAAATGCGTCTGGCCGTAACAGCTCAAATCACCATAACCGAGGTCATCTGCCAGGATGTAGATTACATTAGGTGGAGTGTCAGCAGCGGCACCGCTCATACTTCCCAGTGCCAACAGTATTACCGTAAGTATTTTTTTCATTGAGACCACCCCCTGAAACATTCACGACATTGTCAGAACAAAAGAAGGCCATCGGAGTAGACTCCGATGGCCTTCATTATTTAAGTACACCCCACTGGATTCGAACCAGTAACCTTCGGTTTCGTAGACCGATGCTCTATCCAATTGAGCTAGGGGTGCAGTTTCTCCGTACAACAATACACCGTTATTCCCCACGGTCCAAGCGGAGTCTCAGGAATCCGTTGTCATCGACATCGAACTGCTCTGACAGCATTTTCCAGCCAATTCCTTCGTTGCCTTTGCACATTGCGGAAACAAGCAAACTGCTATCAGCATCAGACTCAAGAGCCTCTCCGGCAAGCGGCTCAGCAGCTGCCAGCCTTCTCAGTGACGCACGAGGCCAGACCACCGCACCGTTTACCACTCTTCCGACTGAATCAGAGGAGTATGTTTTTTCCTGGCTTTGTGACCTCGACGGGGGCGTATTCATTGCAACAAGACCACAATCTGGTGGTGCGTAGGCAACAACAGGTGTCACCTCAAATACAGACTCAAATTGCGACAGGGTGTTAGTAAGCTGCTCAAACTCAAGAGCCGAGCGAACAGGTATCACGATAACTTCAGGCACAACGATGGGCCTATCTGGTTCGCTCCGGACAAATGCTAGCATGTCATCTAGCTGGTCGTGCTTTGCTAACCACACTGTCACTCGACGACGCTGGAACAACTGGATGAATTCTTCAGCCGACACTTTTTCCTTACAAGCTTCGACTGAAACAGACAGTCGATGCGATCGTCTGTCAGCAAACACATGGCAAAGCGGGTCACCTTCCTTGAGCGACACAAGCAGACGATCAGATCGCCTCAACACACAGCAGGCACTAAATGCTTCGGCGGTGGCGGCATCAGTTCGATCATGTCCTGTGTTCCTTTTGAATCTATCAAAAACTGCCCTCGCCGCCGTCTCTTGCAGTGCAAGACGAATAACGGCCGGGCTCTGCCCGTTGGGAACAAGTGGACCAAACCTCATCGTAATGCAACGCCTGAATGGATACGGCCATTTTGTAAAAAACCTGCCTTCGGAAAACGAAAAAATGCTGCCCCAAAGCCCATCGATAGCCAACGGCACTGCAGGAGCATCAACCCGCTTCAGAATGCGCTCAAGCCCACGTTTAAAACCAAGCAACTGACCCGTCCGGGAGATTCCACCCTCACAGAAAATTCCAATGAAATCTCCGTTCGCGAGCCCACTTTCGATTTCATGAAGAGCCCGTGCAATTGATTTTGGATGCGGATCAAAAAGGATGAATCGCCACTGCGCAGCAAGTCGTTTCAGAAACTGACCCTTGATGTTCGGGCCATACACAACCATTCTTACTGGCCTGTGTGATGCGAGAACTACCAAAAACCCATCGAGCCACGACACATGGTTTCCAACAATAACGGCTGGTCCATGCACCGGGAGCCTCTGATTTCCAACAATGCGAAACCGATAGAGAATTTTGATCAACCAATCCACAAACAGCCGCAGGGAAGAGCGGGGGGCTGAAAATATCGCGGTCACTGTTGCGACCCCCGCACATAGTGAAAAAATCAAAAAGATACCGCGTGCGGAAAACAGTGGCTCCGCCAGTTCCTCAGCACCAACAGGCATCCGTAATACGTAATAGCCCATAGATGAGATCAGCATCCCTGTAAAAACCAACAAGTTCGTCGATGCTAACGTTGCCCCCAATCTCGCTGGGGGACTTTGTTCCTGAAGATATGCCTCAAGAGGAACGTCAAACATTCCGGCTCCAACACCGAGAAGAAAAAGCCACCATGCGGCCGACACCATACCGACTGAAAGCGACGCGTCTGGCTGAAAAATATCTTGCCTTGAAAATGCCAGTGCGAGACATGCAATTGACATGATCATTCCACCAACTGGGACGATCCCAAGGTTCACGTTAGAGTCCGCATCAATTCCTTGACCTGAGAGCCGTCCCGCAAGCAGGCTACCACCCCCTATACCAATCACGAGTGCCAAGAGAAGTGGCGTCACCTGACTCTGTGAAGTTGCCCCAGATTCAAACGCATATTGATCGACGTTGAGCTGGGCAACTGCCGCGATCCCCCAAAAGAAAACAATCCCAGCCGCTGCGCCAATAAGCCGACGAGACACACAAAGAGCACGAAGATCTTCTACTGTTTTAGAAATTCCATTTCGAGGAAACAATGCCTTTGCATCAGCAGCCGGTACATTTGGCAACCGAAGCGAAAGGACCCAGCCAAGGGTTGCCACAGAGAAAAGGGCTATCGCAGCAGGCACCGCAAAACCTCGTGGAATACCATTTAGCCACATCGGCAACGGACGATCAAGATCGAGTTGTGGGGTCAGCCAGGTTAGATCGGCCAACCAATTTCCCGCTGCCATACCTGCAAGCGTTGCAGCTAACGAGACAAGGGCAAAAATTCCGTTTGCTGAGGACAGCTTCGCCGTTGGAACTGTTTCAGGAATTGTTCCGAGCAGACTTGGGTTTAGTAATGTTGTTTGCAGACCAAAAAGTCCGACCACACCAAGGAGCAGCCACAGCCCCAAAGGGATGCCTCCTAGCACAACTCCGGAACCGGCACCCCACGCAATTGCAATACCTGCAAGAATACCTATGAGCACTTCTGCAAACTTCCACCGAATAACAATCGACCGCTTCGGATACCTGTCTGCCAGCCAGCCTGCAAGCCACGCAAAAAGCACGAACGGCACAACATACACAGCCGTTCCGATTGCTAAAACGGCGGCCGGCGCTGTACCGACTGATGCAGCCGCCCGCTTGCCAAGGCCAATCACGATCCACCTTGCCATATTATCGTTCAGCACCGTGAGCGACCGAACTGCCAGAAGCGAGGCAAAACCAGCTGTCGAATCAGGTGGCTGACGCTCGGAGAGGGATTTTTTCACGTCAGAATCCCACCATGGGGCAGTAAGCAGCTTTTCAAAATCCCTTGATACCCGCTTATTATCAAGTTTTAACCGCGATGATTGACGGCGGGTTTATTCGAGGTAAACCTAACCGACAGCGGGAACTTTACCGCCCGTTTGCGAACCAAGCAACCTCTAGCGTATTCTTAGGGGTATTCAGAGTCACGTACACGCCATTGGAGCTGCCAAGATGCAAGAGACCAAAAAACTTTCACCAAGAGCCACGCAACGAATTTCCATCGTGCTACTCGCATTCGTGGCAAGTTTTTCGTGTGCCTCTTCGGCATTCTCACAACAAGTTGTCTACTACTCGCCTGTGGTTGCCCAACCGGCTCCCTATGCCGGTAGATACATGCCTTCTGGCACGTATTCGAATGTGACTGCATACTCCCCTCCAGTTGCAGCGGCAGTTCCAGCAAGTTCAGTGGCAGTAACGAATTACTATGCTCCAGCAACAACCGCATATTACGCTCCCGCTGCTTATGCCCCTGCTGCAACCACGGCTTATTACGCACCAACCACGGCTTATTACGCACCAACCACGACGTACTACGCCCCAAGGTCGGCTTACTACGCTCCGACAAGTGCGTATTACGCGCCTACAACTGCTTATTATGCTCCGGCTACCTATGCGGTACCTTACTACCGAAGAGGCCTCTTTGGCCGCTATCGTCCGGTTGGAGCTGCTGTTTACCCTGCATATTAGAACTCGTGCCTCGATACGTCGATTGCGTCAAATTGCAAGGCAGAGATTCTTGACCGCCCACTCAACCGATCTATAGTGGAGCGAAGTTACCATGCTACGCGTCCCGCGTGGCAAAAGAGCGAAATCGACATTATCGAAACCAAAATATGACACGAACAGTCACGATCGTTGGTGCTGGGCCTGGTGGTCTCGCATCTGCAATGTTGTTAGCCCGAGCCGGCCTGAGAGTCCGAGTCCTTGAGAGGCTTCAAACACCGGGTGGACGCACAAGTTCGCTCGAAAGCGGTACGGGCTTTCGCTTCGACCTCGGTCCAACATTTTTTCTCTACCCACGTGTTCTTTCAGATATTTTTTCGAAATGTGGATATGACCTCCACAAAGAAGTCGAGATGGTCAAACTTGACCCGCAATATCGACTTATTTTTGGTTCAGGTGGAGAACTCGTTGCGACGCCTGACTTGGCGAGAATGGAAGACGCTGTCGCTCGTCTTTCGCCGAATGACCGCGGATCGTTCACACGCTTCATGACTGAAACACGTGAGAAGTTTGTCCGCTTTGCGCCATTTCTGGAAAAGCCCTTTGAGCGGTGGACGGATCTGGCCAATCCCGATCTTTTGAAACTCGTCCCTCTTCTCAAACCATGGAAGAGTCTTGACGCAGAACTTAGTCGTTTCTTTTCCGATGAAAGAATCCGATTAGCCTTTACGTTCCAATCAAAATATTTGGGAATGTCGCCGTTTCGTTGTCCAAGCCTTTTTTCCATCCTTTCCTTTCTTGAATATGAGCACGGAGTATTCCATCCGATCGGCGGATGCGGAGAGGTATCAGCCACAATGGCTCGTCTCGCTGAAGACATGGGTGTGGAGATTCACTACGACGAACCCGTTGAATCAATGGAATTTAGTGGCAAAAAAATTACTTCGGTAACGACACCAAAGGGGCAGTATGCAGCAGACGCAACTGTCGTAAATGCAGACTTTGCCAGAGCCATGACACGGCTGGTTCCAGACGCATTACGGCGACGATGGAGTGATAAAAAGATTGCCTCTCGCCGTTTTTCGTGCTCGACCTTCATGCTCTACTTAGGTCTCGACGGCTGTTATGATTCCGTCCCCCATCACAACATCTACCTGGCAGAGAACTATCGTGACAATCTTGCAGACATTGAACGCCGACACTGTTTAAGCGCAGACCCGTCAATGTACGTTCAAAATGCTTCGATTACAGATCCCACTCTTGCCCCCAAAGACATGAGCACGCTCTATGTCCTCATACCCGTCAGCCACAAGCATCCAAACATCAACTGGAAAAAAGAAGCCCCTGCTTTCCGTGAAGTTGCAATTAATCAGCTTGAAAAACTCGGAATCAAAAATGTAAGACCACGAATTCGTTATGAAAAAATGGTTACTCCCGACGACTGGCAGGAAGAGTATGCAATCTACAGAGGCGCGACGTTCAACTTATCGCATGACCTGAATCAAATGCTGCACATGCGGCCACACAATCGCTTTGAAGATATTGAGGGCATGTATCTCGTTGGTGGCGGCACACATCCGGGCAGTGGGCTTCCGGTCATCTATTCCTCGGCAAAAATTACAACGGACTTGCTGCTTCAGGACTTCAACATGCCGGCTGAAACGAGCGAACCATTAGAGCAAGTAAATCAGCCTTGGCAGGCCCCCGTACAACTTCCGGCGGAAACCATCGGAAGTGCCAGTTAATGCTAGCGAGGAAAGCTTTCTTGAGGCCGTTACCACAAACCCTACACGGCGCACCGGTAAAACGCAGGTGCTCAAAATCGAGAACTTTCGCTGAAATTGCATAGACTCTGAGCCAACCATCACTAAGGAAAAGCACGATCAATGGACAGATCCATCAATGACACGATGAAAGATCCCTCAACCGAGGAAATGACCCGGAGTGTTCGTCCGAGAGAACTCAGTGATGCCGAGGTAAAAAATCAGGTGATTGTTGTGGGTGGTGGTCTAGGTGGTCTTTCCACCGCCTGCACACTCGCAGCTCGCGGCTATGCAGTGGTGCTCTGTGACAAAAACAGTTGGACCGGCGGCAAGGCTGCCGTATACGAAGAGGAGGGCTTTCGTTTCGATATGGGCCCAACCATCTTAACGATACCCGCAGTACTCAAACGAATATTTGATGAAGCAGGACAACCACTGGAAACGGCACTTGATCTCGTTCCACTCGATCCACAATGGAGAAGTTTTTTTGACGACGGCACGACGCTCGATCTGCACGCCGACGTCCAAAAGATGAAAGCTGAACTGGACCAGTTTTCGCCCGGATCAGGAGCCGGCGATGGCTATTCTCGGTTTATGGATCTGGCCAAAAAACTCCATAAAATTTCAGATGACTTTTTTTTCTGGAAGTCCATCGGTGGTCTCAAGGACATGTTCGACCCAAAGAGGAGTGTCACGGTCTCCATGCTCCGCGAAGTCATGCGAATGCGTCCGGGACATAGTGTTGCGGGAACAGTTCGGTCTTATGTTCCAGACAGCCGCGCAGCCCAAATGCTTGACCACTACACGCAATATGTGGGGAGCTGTCCAGAATCATCTCCTGCAGTCCTTTGCGGAATCGCACATATGCAGTCGAACGACGGTGTCTGGTACCCACGCGGTGGCACAGCCGCGGTGCCAAAAGCGCTCACCAAGCTTGCATTAAGCCTCGGAGTAGAGATTCGAACAAACACTGCAATCCGTCAAATTCTCGTTGAAGACGGACGTGCCAGCGGCGTGTTAACTGCTGATGGTGAGACAATTAGAGGTGGAGCGGTTGTTACAAATTCTGATAGCGTGCGAACCCACAAAGAACTACTCGATGGCCGACCACGACAGAAATTTCTTGGGCGTAGGAATTATGAACCGGCTTGTTCGGGCGTTGTTCTCTACCTTGGCCTGAATCGTCGTTACGACCAATTACTTCACCACAACTTTGTTTTTTCTGCTGATCCGCATAAAGAATTTGAAGCGATCTATCGCCAGGGTGAGCCAGCTCCAGACCCCACGTGCTACGTATGCGCACCGGCGGCCACAGAACCAGGAGTCGCACCACCCGGCGGAGAATCGCTCTACGTGCTTGTACACACGCCGTATCTTCGACCTCATCACAAATGGTCTGAGATGCTCCCGGCATACAGAGATCGCATCATTGAGAAACTTAAACAGACGGCTGGCCTTGAAGACATTGAAGAGCACATCGTTGTTGAACACGCTCTGACTCCACAGGATATTCAAGACCGCTATCACGTTTTAGATGGTGCTATCTATGGTCTCGCAAGCCACGGCCGATTCCTTGGGGCATTCAAGCCAGCCAACCGCTCACCTGATGTTGAAGGCCTTTATTTGGCAGGCGGATCAGCCCACCCAGGACCAGGAATGCCAATGGTTCTGATGTCCGGTTGGATAGCAGGTGACTGTGTTGATCAAGATCGTATCGTTGAACCAATCGGTTCGATAAATCAACCGGCATGCGTCGCATCGTGAACACGCCAGAGCCCTCTCAGAGCATGTCGCGCAACCGGAAGCCTTCTGACGCAACGTTACCACCGCACTCGCGTCGTCTTTATGATTGGTTCATGTGGTATGTCCGTGGATACTGCCGAAGACACTTTCATTCAATACGCCTCCTCAAACCTTTGGACAACCGACCTGCAGTGCCGCTTATTGAGGGCGAGTCTGTGCTTCTGTACACGAACCATCCGAGTTGGTGGGATCCACTTATCTTTTTTCTAGTTGCCCAAAAACTTTACCCTGACCGAATGAACTATGGACCAATGGATGCAACGGCTCTTGGCCGATATTCATTTCTCAAGCGGATTGGCTTCCTAGGCATTGAGCGTGATTCGTGGAAAGGCGCAGCTCGCTTTCTACGGTTTGCAAAGGCTGCCATGGAACGTAGCGATGTTCTTTTTTGGGTGACAGCACAGGGCGACTTTGTTGACCCACGACAACGGCCTGTCGAAATGAAACCCGGCGTTGGTCACGCTGCTGCTAATGCAAAGCATGGATGGATCATTCCCTTCGCGGTGGAATACCCGTTCTGGAACGAACGCCTACCCGAAGCACTTGTTGCCTTCGGTACACCCCAGCGAGTCGAACTCAACCAAGACCTTAATGCCGCCCAGTGGAACAAATGCCTCGCGGCCGCGCTCGAAGAAACCCAAAACGAATTACGAACCGCAGCGATTTCTCGTGACACAAACGCTTTCATTGAACTTGCGGTAGGTACCGTCGGCATTGGAGGGGTGTATGACATCACACGCCGAATTCGTTCGGCACTTGCCGGCAAACGCTTTAACCCGGCACACGAAGAGGAACCATCGTGACAGAAAGCGACCTCTCCATAGTTGTACTTGCCATGCTCGCAGGCGGCCTTGCCCTTCTTCCTGCCATCTTAACTTGGAAAAACCTAAGGATCTTTCAACGCAGTCCAGACACCCATACATCTGATCCTGTTTCGATTTTAGTACCGGTGCGAAATGAAGCTGCTGTTCTTAATAGTTTTATTCTCAATGTACTGGCAAGCCAAGATATTGACTTTGAACTTGTTGTGCTTGATGACGCTAGCACTGACTCATCTGCTCGCATTGTTTCCGAATGGACTCACCGTGATCCACGAGTGAGACTCGTTCACGGAAAACCTCTGCCCAGCGGCTGGTGCGGCAAACAACACGCCTGCCACCAATTAGCAGAAGCGGCTCATAATAATATTCTTGTATTTATCGATGCTGATGTAACCGTTCAGCCAGATGCTATCGCAAGGAGTGTTGCTTTTTTGCAAGACTCAAAGGTTGATCTTGCAAGTGGGTTTCCGCATCAAGAAACTCCAACATTTCTTGGCTGGCTCCTGTTGCCCTTAATCCATTTTGTGTTACTAGGATTCCTGCCGCTCTCTCGAAGCCGTCACTCGAACAACCCGTCATTGGCAGCAGGATGTGGCCAACTGTTCCTCACAACACGCGACGCATATCGTAGGGCAGGCGGACACTATGCAATTAAGTCCTCTCTCCACGATGGACTCATGCTACCGAGGCTGTTTCGAAGAGCAGGGCTTCATACTGATATTTTTGACGCCAGTGACATAGCGTCATGCCGCATGTACAACACAAACCAAGATGTCCTACAGGGGCTCATGAAAAATGCCACTGAGGGAATTGGATCACCGAAAACAATACTCCCCTTCACACTGCTGCTTGGAGGCGGCCAGATTGTTCCGACCATGCTTTTGCTCAGCTACTGGGCGAACACCGGCCAATCCGGAATGACATCCCTCGTCATCATTTCATGTTTCATACTGAGTTATTGCCCTCGATTCCTTATCCTCCCCCGGTTCCGACAAAGTGTTGCCAGCGCCCTTTTTCATCCGCTGGCAGTAGGAGTCTTTCTCGGCATTCAGTGGATTGCTCTAGGACGCCGTGCCCTCGGACTCAAAGCATCCTGGAAGGGCAGAGCTTTACGCCCCCAATAGAGCTCGCACGGGAGAACACGCTTACTCAGCAGAACACGACTGCCACTTCACTGCGGACGCGATGAAGCCACCTGCCTCGCTTGTCGTGCGATCGCTATAGCGCCCGCTGTTGTCTGTGAAGTGACGGTAATGTGACCCATCTTGCGACCGGGACGTGGTTCTTCTTTTCCATACAGATGGAGGCTTGCTCCCGGTAAAGCAAGAACGCCACCCCAGTCAGGCTCACCCTCCTGCCAGCAATCACCAAGCACATTTGCCATCGCTGCCGGAACAAGAGGAGTTGTGACACCGAGCGGCAATCCACAGATAGCTCGTACCTGTTGTTCGAATTGGCTGGTCGGACAAGATTCGATCGTTAAGTGTCCAGAGTTATGAGTTCGCGGTGCAATCTCATTCACAAGAAGACGATTTTCGTGTGTCAAGAAAAACTCTATACATGACACACCAACAACTTGTAACTCTGAGAGAACTGTCGCTGCAAGGTGCTCGGCCTCACCCAAGACTTCTGCTGGCAACTCAGCAGGGCATGAACTGACATCAAGAATATGATTTTTATGTTCATTCCGGATTGCAGGGAATGCGACCACAGCGCCATCGAGCCCCCTCGCTGCAACAACCGAAAGTTCACACTGAAAATCAATCCACTCTTCAAGGACACACGTTGCTCCACCAAGCCGCTCCCAAGCATTACCTAAATCAGAAGTTTTTTTTATGAGTTCCTGCCCCTTTCCGTCATACCCAAAGGCGGCTGTTTTGAGAACGGCCGGTAATCCGATAGTTCCTGCCGCATTATGCAACTCTTTTTCTGATCGCACGACGGCATGACGGCCACAGGGAATACCTCGATCTACCAGAAATGCTTTCTCACGCTCACGGTTCTGCGTCGTAAAAAGTACTTCTGGACAAGGACGGACCGGAACCTCTGCCTTGAGAGCCTCTCCTGCTGCCGCCGGTACATTTTCAAACTCAAAGGTTACAACTGAGAGATCTTTAGCTGCTTGAGTAAGAAATGAGACGTCTGTGTAGCTCCCGACATGGAGTCGGTCAGCATGACGAGCAGCCGGACAATCCTCGGTATCAGTAATCACAGCAACTCGATATCCCATGCTGCGAGCAGCCATTGCAAACATTGCACCCAGCTGGCCACCACCTAGAACCCCAAGCAGGGCTCCCGGCATGATCGAAGATACCTGGTCAGCGTCATTATCCATAAGGACACCCCACATTTTGTGTCAGAGAATTACGTACCAGAGGAAAGCTTATCGGCGAGCACTCGTTCTGTCTGCGACTTTCGGTACTCACAAAGACGATCTCGCAACGCCTCGTCATGTAACGACAAAATGGAAACTGCAAGAAGTGCTGCATTCGCTGCACCTGCGTTGCCAATTGCAAGGGTCCCAACAGGTACACCTGCTGGCATTTGAACAATCGATAACAACGAATCAACACCCCGAAGAACAGCTGACTCGACGGGCACACCAAGTACTGGGAGGTGAGTCTGTGCTGCGACCATGCCCGGAAGATGCGCGGCGCCACCGGCACCCGCGATAATTACTTTCAGCCCTCTCTTGGCGGCAGCACGAGCATATTCGGTGAGTTTCTCTGGTGTGCGATGCGCTGATACAATTTCACATTCGTGTGGCACGCCAAGTTCGCTCAGAACCGCCGCTGCCCGTTCAAGCGTTTTCCAATCTGTTTTGCTACCCATTATGACACCGACAACAGGACGATTAGAGCCCTGAGAAGACTGTGAAGACATGGTAATAAAAAGCTCCAAAAAAACGGGTTGCCTAGTCTGCAGAAGATGCCATCATGCTCGGAGTACCCTTTCACTGCAACCGTCAACGCTATGACACCAGTTCCCGTACGACGTCCGCCCCTTCCAATACTCGCCACAATCGATTGGCCGGAGGGTGTCGTGACTCCGGAGCCAGAGACCGCTGCAGCGTTGGCTGCAGCAGCGGAGAGGCTCGCAACAGGCCAACTTGTGGCGATTCCTACTGAAACCGTCTATGGCCTTGCCGCGAATGCAATGGACCCTGATGCTGTTGCTCAGATCTTTCAAGCAAAAGGTCGCCCGGCAACGAATCCACTCATTGTGCATGTTTCAGACATGGATATGGCTCGCTCTTTGGCTGCTCAATGGCCGGATACTGCTGAAAGGGCCGCCCTCGCTTTCTGGCCTGGACCATTAACCTTAGTCGTTCCAAAAGCCCAATCAGTGCCGGATATTGTCACTGCCAATGGTCACACTGTTGCACTGAGATGTCCTGGTCTCACTGTTTCTCGCCGCCTCATTGAACTGGCCAAGTGTCCCATTGCGGCTCCGAGTGCAAATCGATCAGAAGCTGTGTCTCCGACAACGGCACACCACGTACTTGAGGGACTGGGTCATCGAGTAGGCATGATTCTTGATGGTGGACCCTGTGAGCATGGGTTGGAATCAACAGTCCTCGATTGCACGGTGGACCCGCCTACCATCCTTCGACCAGGGCCAATATCTGCTCAGCAGCTTGCCAAAACACTCGGTGTACAAATCCGTTCATCGAAAGAAGCATGTGTGGAGCAGGGCAGGGAACGTGGTGAGGCTCTACGAAGCCCCGGCAGCCAGCACCGACATTACGCCCCTCGCACCCGTCTCACGCTATCCAATGATGCAGTAACGCTTATTCCAAAACTTCTTGAAGCAGGGCACCGCGTTGGCTGGCTCTCTCGCTCGGCTCACGTTGCTGCTGTGGTGGCACTTGCAGCGTCGCCGAACCTCGTTGTCATCCCCATGCCGGAAGACCCTGTAGCGTATGCACGCAGCCTCTACGCCACACTGCACGCCATTGACCAGCGAGAACTTGATCGCTTGGTTGTTGATGCAGTCCCTGCGGATTCCAACTGGGCAGCCGTTCACGACCGCCTCCAGCGAGCGGCCACGTGACCCCTTGCCATGATGAGCATCGTCGTACAGCCCCCGTGCAGAGGCCACGCGTTGACAACGAGGCGAAACGACTCTACTAATGAGGGTATTCTTCGGATAATTGTGGGTTCTCCACGCCTTTCGAAGATCCGGACAGATAGCTCAGTTGGTAGAGCAACGGACTGAAAATCCGTGTGTCGGGAGTTCGAGCCTCCCTCTGTCCACTTTCAGCACGACACACTGCTGACACGACTTCAAAACAGTCGTCAGCGCAGCACTATATGCCTTCTCTGGCCCAACGCTTGTAGGTCTCCACGTTTGTACGATATTTTTTCCGTGCTGTTTCATTTTTCATAGCTTTGAGCTGATCTTCAGTTTCCAGCACGTAGACGTCGTCAGATTCGGCACCAAGATCTTCTGTCCGTCTGATCCATTCGTTGAGCAACTCGCGATGACGAAGCAGCTCGTCCGCATACTTTCTGTTTTCGGCCAGATTGTGAATCTGCCACCTATCTTGCTGGTACAAATAAAGTTCTTCCACAGGACGGCACGGTGAGAACAAGAGCTTCTCTCCGAGCTTGCCGATCCCTTCATTTGCATGAAGTTCTCGGAGCCGCTGAATGATCAACTTGCTGTCTTTATAATTGCTTGGCATGAGATGCGGACGACTTGGAAAAAAATTCTTTATATAAAGATAGTTTTCACTACGCACTGATCGAATTCGATCAACTGCCTCTCCGCACCTATCTCGTGCAGCAAAAACCGCATGCTTGGGATGAAAATCTTTTGCAAGAATATTCTGGCCCTGCATCCAGCCCGGAACGCTGATGCCTGCTGCCGCAAGAGACAACGCCGCAACATCGATATGCTCGACCAAGTCAGTTCGAACACGCCCTGCCTGAACGTTTGGGCCGCGAATCACAAGAGGTACATGCGTTCCTTCGTCGTATAAAAACTGCTTACCACGGGCATGACTTAACCCATGGTCAGTGAAGAAAACAATCAGCGTATTTTCAAGCAACTCCTCTTTTTCAAGCCGCTCTAGCACACGCCCGACGTGATAGTCCGTCACGCGAACTGAATCAAGATACAACGCCCAATCTTGCAAGAGAATGCGATCCGCGGGGTAGTACGGCGGCAACAGAACATCACCATAATCGGTAGCCTCTCCCACTACGTTGTTTACCTGCTGTCCAAAAGCGGCATACGCTGCGGCCGAAGCCCCTCGAAGCTTCCCTCCGTGCAACTGCACCTGCATGAAAAAAGGCTGTTCTGCGCGACGTCCGGACCAATCATTGGCATCGTACATCGTAGGCTTCCAATCAAAGTTGTAGTCGGTCTTGCCTATTCTTCCACGAGAACGATCCGTGAACGGCTGGCTTCGGTAATCAAGGTCGAGTAAACCACTCCCAATACACGTGTAATACCCAGCCTCTTGAAAAAGTTCCGGCACTGGCTTCACACCCGTAGGCAGAGAAATACGATGCTCTCCTCGGCCACTGCGATGGTGGTGCGTGCCTGTTGCTGTTTGATACATCCCAGTGATCAGAGCAGACCGAAAGGTTGAGCATACGGGTGACGTGGCATACGCACGCGTGAAGCGTACGCCCTCGGCTGCAAGGCGATCCACATGTGGTGTCTGAATGGCTGTCTCACCATAACACGAGAAATTCGGGGACATGTCATCAACTACAATCCAGACCACATTTGGACGTTCAGCTGCGTCCGCCTGTGTGGGAACCAACAACGACAAAAAGAAAGCAGGAAAAGCTAACTGAAGACGAACAAACAGTCTCATTTTAAGCAACGACCTTTCGGTTTGAGCCTGTTGCATTGGAACAAACTCACTTGATCCTAAATGGCATTCAATCCACACGAGTCAGTAACAACAGGCGAAAATCCATAACCGTGTCACCGGGAATCTTCTTCGCTCGCAGCATCAAGGTGCCTTCACCTTCCTCAAGCTGTATTTCACCAAGAGTCATTCTTTTAAAATCTTTAACGTACGACTCTGCCCGTTCGAATCGGTCATTTTCCATTCCTGCAAGCGGTGGATTATGAGGAACGGTTATTTCTCCAGTGAGAGAACTATGCCTAAAGACCAGCTCAACGGTGGACCCGACATCCTCTTTAGGGCAGGTGTAAAAAATTTCAGCACGGTAGGTTCCAGCGGCACCGACCTCACATTCCCATGAAATAAAATCGTCTACCGTTGTCCAATTCTCAAAAAAAGAGTCATTTGGAAATCGGTTCGATCTCTTGATATTGCCATGCCCAACGCCATCACGAGCCGGAACCTGCGTCAATCGCGTACCCTGATACCCAACGACAAACGGCCGCCTGTCAAATGGCTTGCCATACTCTGAGAGCATCTCCTGACGAAATTCATTTGCCTTTCCTTGAAGCGTAGCTGTCATATCGGGCTGTACTTCATTGAGTTCGACTTGCTGCCCCTCATCGCCATTCATGTCATATAGCCGGCCCTCATTATCAAGACGAAACTGCTGCGTTCTGACAGAAACCTTATCTTTCCAATGGTGCACGAGTGTCCTATCCATCCAGGAGGCTTTCTTGTTGACCAAGAGTGGCACAATACTAAGGCCATCTATCGGCTTTGCAGTGACAACTTCAACGCCAGCCAGCTCTGCAAGAGTTGGCATAAGGTCCATGGCTGAGCAAATCTGCGTTACAACCGTTCCTCCCTCAATAACCCCGGGCCAACACATAAGCAGCGGAGACCTCACACCCCCTTCGTCGGTCGATCCCTTACGGCCACGCAAGCCACCATTCCACCGGGAACCATTCGGACCGTTGTCACTGAAGTACACAACAATGGTATTTTTTTCTAAGTTGAGCTCTTTGAGCTTGGAACGAAGTCGGCCTACATTCCAATCGATATTTTCACACATAGCGAGCGCGGCTCGCGTGTGGTCAATTTTCTCACTTTTCTTTTTCAAGTGTTGTTGAGTGAGCTCTTTGTTTTTAAATTTATTCCACCACCTATCCGGGACCTGCATCGGTGAATGCGGCGTGTTATACGGGAGGTAGACAAAAAATGGGCTCTTGTGATCACCTTCAATAAAGTCGATGGCACGATTCGTGAGATCATCGATGATGAACCCTTCGCCTTGAACAGGCTGCCCATTGTGCTCAAGCATTGGACTAAAGTAGTTGCCCCAGTGGCCTGAACAAAAGCCGTAAAACTCATCGAACCCTCGTGCATTGGGATGATACGGATGCTGCATCCCACTATGCCACTTGCCAAAAGCTCCAGTTCGGTAACCTGCTTTCCTGAAAACATCACCGATCATTGTCTCATCTGCATTCACACGTTCACCACCCTCGGAAGTGGAGTACACGCCACAGCGAACGTGATGCCTTCCAGTTAAAAACTCTGCACGCGTCGGAGAACAGACTGGGCTGACGTAGAAGTGCTGAAAACGTGCCCCATCAGTTGCTAGTTGATCGATATGCGGTGTCTCGATGGACATGTTCCCGTTGAGGCTTAAGTCTCCCCATCCTTGATCATCGGTAAGAATCACGATGATATTTGGCTGTTCGGCTTTCCCAACCTCATGGCAAAGGCACACACAAACAAGGAAAAGTACACCTTGAGAAAGAACTTCTTGAAAAAGATTCATCGCATACTCTCCTCTTCAGATAACTTTTGTTGTCAGGGCCGTGTGATGCGTACATTTGTCCTCTGCCGTTTTTTATGTGGCCAACAGTCCTGGCATTACAAAAAAAACGGGTGCCACAAAAATGTGCCACCCGTTTCTTTACAAATGCTTCGTCGACGACTCGTGGTCGTCATTCTGACTAAACTTCGACCATTGCCTTCAAGTTCTTCAGAGCACGAACGCGAACCTTTACGCTCGCTGGCTTTGCAGGACGATCCTGCAGTTCACCAGTGAAAGGATTCTTCACGTTCTTTTGTGCAGGACGTGCTGGAACTGCGCGACGTTCAATCTTGACCAAACCAGGAATCGAGAACACACCGATTCCGGCTTTGCGAAGTGCGTTACCGATTTCTTCAGTTAACGACTCGACGACTGCAACGACGTCTTTCTTCGGCAAACCTGTGGTTTCTGAGATCGCACGCATGATCTCAGTCTTTGTCATTGGCTTACTTCCAGTCTTTTTCGCCATTATCGTTCGTGCCTCCCGTACGAGAAAAGTTTTGTGCGGCAAATAACCCCGACCGCATTTCGGTGCTCGACCGAAAACGGCCGCTTGCGGCGTCGATTAGAGGCATTACCCGTAAAAATGCAAGGGAAAACAGTGTTTTTTTATGTAATTAGCCAAAAAATCACTATTTTTTGGGTACTTGCCAACAAGAAACCCCTCGCTGAAGGGGCGAACTGCCATCGAACTTCGACATTGAGGACACCTGCTGCATTTTGAATGAGACCTTCAGCATGTTCAGAAAACAGACACAAACAGGCCTCTGCTGCAATAATGAACATGAACCATGTCAACTCCACGTGCAGAAGGCCCGATTGTGGAGCAAGTTCATGAAAGACGTAGATGGAATCATCGTGACTTCACAAAAAAAAATTGAAAACGCTCGGCGTCGACCACAGACTTCTGCACACCTCTGCTGCGTTGCTACGTTCGCTTTGTGTGGTCTCCTCGTTCTTGGAATCCGTATTCCGAATATTACTCACTCTTTTCGGGACGCATTTTTTTCCCTCGTACGAGCTGATGATTCTTCTGAAGCACCACCGGAAGAAATTGTTGTAAGCAACGGCGTATATCTGCCAAGTGAACGACTTCGTGAACGCCAATTTGACCAAGCTCAGCGACTCATTGCTGGAGGCCGAATGGCAGATGCGACTGCACTCCTTGATGAAATGTTGACCGCCGAACAAGATGTTTTCCTAGAGGGGGACAGCGCAAGTGAACAAACTCGTCGTAGCATGAAAACGCTGGTGACAGAACTTATTGGCAAGCTCCCTGAAGCAGGCAGTAAGGCATATCAACTTCAATTCAGAACACGTGCAGATCGCGCACTCCGAACAGCTCTGAGTGAGAATAACAACGAAGCAATCATTGCCGTTGCAAGACGGTGGTTTCACACTGAAGCCGGGCATCGTTCCGCAATCCTTACCGCGGCAAGGTTCCTTGAATCGGGTCAGCCGCTCGCGGCAGAGGCATGGCTGGAACGAATCGCTACCGGCCCGATGACAAATCTTCCTGACGCATTGCTTCCAACATTCAAACTCATGCAGGCAGCAACAACGATTGCAATAGACCCACATAAGAAAACGAAGGCTCAACGACTCCTCAAAGACGTCAAAGGTTCGGCACGACTCGGTGGTGAACTCCTACCTGAACAAGATCTTCTGCGTGACCAACTCCTCATTGCTAAATTGACAGGAGCTACATCTGGATCAGATACCAAAAAGGCTCTCACATCAGAAAACTGGAGGATGAGTCGAGGAAGACCCGACCGAAATCCCATAAGGCCATGCGACCGACCGCTTTTGGTCCCTCGTTTCAGGGTACCTCTTACACTGCATCCGCAGGAGCAGCGTCTCCTCAAGCAAAGAAGTGATTTGCTCACTGAGCAAGGACTTCCCATCCTCCCTGCAGGCACACCACTCGCCGTTGGCAATTCAATCCTTGTTCAATCACGGGCAGGTGTCATGGCAATTGATTTCGAGTCTGGGAAAAGAATGTGGATAGAAGGGCGATTAGCGAATTCAGCAATTGCTGACAACGATCCGAACGAGTTTGAGGAACGTAGCGCGCATCCACTTGACGGGCTTTTCTACGATTCGACTTCTTCAACGCTTTCAAGTGACGGAGAACTTGTGTTTGCTGTTGAGCAAGACGTGCTTCAAACCTCTCGAGAACGTTTGCGGCAACCTGGACGTTCACGTGATTTCGGAAACAACAACCGGCTCGTTGCCTATGACATCACTCAAGAAGGACAAATCCGCTGGCAGCTCCCACGAAAAAACGAAAGCCCAAAGGCTCGCTGGTTTCTCGGAAGCCCATTGCCGCTTGGCAATGAGCTTTATGTGCTGGTTGAAGAACGACAGCAAATACGGCTTGACGTATTACTAGCTGCCACCGGCGACACTCTATGGTCACAACCACTAGCCGAGATTGACGTCGAATACGATATTACGAACCGCAATGATCGGAAACAACTCGGGCTCTCACCTGCCTTTGCTGAAGGCACTCTTGTCTGCCCAACCGGCGCTGGTGCAGCAATTGCCGTTGATCTAGCCGCTCGCACGCTTCGCTGGGCATACCGGTTCAACGTTCCAAAACCAGATGACGTTCGACGACTCGCAAACGGCATCCAACTGAGAATGCCAGGCTTTGCAGGTGGTATGGCTGGATTGCAAGTCAAGGCCGCCGGAGAAAGTAACACCAGCGGGGGCAGATGGCTTGACGCACTACCAACTATTTCTGGAAACAAAGTAATTCTCACACCAGCTGGCTCAGAATTTTTACATTGCGTGAACATCCGGACCGGTGAAGCCCTCTGGCAATCGCCACGTACTGATTTCGTAAATGTTGCTGGCATTGTCGACCGTACGGTTATCGCACTCGGACAAAAAGAAGTTGCAGCCATTTCACTTGATGATGGAAAAACAATCTGGAAGCGAGCCGTTGGGCTCAATGATGAAATCATTTGTGGTCGGGGCATTCTCTCCAACAAGCGTCTTTATGTTCCAACGAACGCTCCTGCCGTCACTGAAATAGACCTTTCAAACGGCACGCTCGTCGCAACTTCTCTCGGACGAGGGTCTGCACTTCCTGGTAACCTCGTCTCATATCGTGGTGAGGTCATATCACAAGGGCTCGACTTCCTTGACGTGTACCACCAGACCGCTGATCTCGAGCGGAACATTGAAACGGCGTTCCAGAATGATTCGACTGATCCATGGGCTCTCCATTGGCGAGGAGAGTTGAACCTATCCAAAGGAAATACAGCCGAGGGCTTAAAGGATATTCGACGTGTACATGGACCCGAAGGCCCCAAGCCGTCTGCTGCAACAGTCAGCCAAGCGATTGAATTTGCGCTGAAAAATGATTTTGATGGTGCTGGTGCCTCGTGGTCGGAAGGCGTCGAGCTGGCACCATCACAGCAAATGGCGGCGAGTATCCGCAGGCTCGCGATCGACGGATTTCTCGAAGCACGCAAGCCCATCAAAGCTTGGGACGTATGCCAAAACTACCTTCAATTAGCGAGCCTAGAACTATCAGAAGATGAAAACTTAATTCACGACCGTGAGGACTCTTCGCTTTGGATTGGATCGAGCCGTTGGTTCCAAAGAAAACTTAAGCAAATTCTTCAATCCCAGGAAATTACTGCTGACGGATCAACACCACAAGAACTACGTCATAAAATTGATCAAGAAGAAAAAGGTTCTCTAGACAAGGCGGAAAGAATTCCTGACCTCGAAACACGTCGCTTTGCCTTAGAAACTTTTATAGACAGATTCGGCAACCGTCCCTTGAAAGACAAAGCCACCAACATTCTCAGAAAGACACTGCGTGCAGAACTTGTTGGGTTAACAGGCATAGCAAGACAGAATCTTCTCCTTCAGCTCCAACTGCTTACAGCGAACGACATCAGTCGTTCGAAATTGGCGAAAAACCCTCTGGCACAAATAGTCTCACCAGACAACTTTGTACGCGACACATGGCCAATCGGAAAAGTAGAAGTCACGCAAAGCCAAGAAGCATCTGCAGCAGCGAATATCCTCAGTAAATCAACACAAATCAAAATAGTTCATGCCAAGAATTCTGGCTTCCCCGGCGCAACACTTGAGCATACGGGCAGAAGCATTATTCTTCATGACCAATTCGGCACACCAATCGGCGATGCTATCTCGATCGAAATTGAGGGAGCAAAGCACCCACACCTCACAAGCTATTTTCGCCTACGATCAACGTCAGCATTCCTCATTGATCGCATACTGCTCCTTCAGAATAGCCACTCTCTTACCGCTTTTGAGGTTTGTGAACCGGCCGATGGTGAACACCGCCTGCTCTGGGCGAAAACAGATGACAGCCTCGTTCAACCACGACGACCCTTTGTAACCCAAACTCCTACAGGCACTACCGAACGACTCCTGCGACCTCTTGGCCCATTACCACTGAAGTCAAAAGTTGCGGTCGAATTGAGCAACCATCAAATCCAAAGAATACCCACATTTCGTATCGGAATTCCTCATCAAACAGGCGTCCCGATAATTTCCGGCAGATCTCTTGAAATCTGTGACATACGAACTGGCAACGTCCTATGGAGACGACGCAACATTCCTCTACGAACAGAAATATTTGGTGATAATGAGGTGCTCTGCATCACCACCCGCGATGGCAAAAACTCGCAGATTCTGTCGATGACAGACGGCCACAAAATTGCGTCCCATGACCTTCCTGCCCGACAGAACAGGCTTGCTATCGCCGGAAGAAATCTTCTTATCGTGCAGCCAACGAAGTCTAATAAAGAAAACAGGCTACAACTCGCCGTCGTTGACATTACAGACAAGAGCCACCGTACAATTTGCGAATGCCCAGCGACGACACGTGGGGTTATTACCGAGGACAATATATTTTTAGCGATAACACTGGACGGCCAGTTAACTGCTATCGATGTTGCGAGCGGGCAAACAAAGTTTACAACAACACTTGAAGAAATGCCCACAAGGTTCCGGGAACTTCGATGCCTCCCTTGGCAAGACCGCTACATATTGTTCGCAAGCCGAAACACAACCATGGGTGATGAAAAACGCTTTCGTGGAATTGATGCGGTAGAACGGTTTGGTGCTGGGTCAGGGCTAGAGAGAGCTGAATCCTCAACTGTCTGGTCACTGAGCAAACTCACTGGCGACATGATGTGGCCGCGACCGGCTACTATCCAGCGGCACATCATTCAAAGCCCTCAGCCCACTGGCCTACCGACACTCATATTTGGTCGCCGGTTGCGCATGACAAACACGTCAGTAGGGCAGGGAAGGGGACGCTACCGTTTAAGCATCCTCTGCATCGACAAACGAACTGGTGCAATGCTGTACCTCGACGACAAAATACAACTTGAGTCGCCTCAGACTGAAAACACAGCTGACTTGAACATTATTGGCGATGCCGTGAGTTCGTCTGTCGAAATGAGAATAGTCAGCCGACGACAAATGGGCGGAAATGTTCCAAAAATCACATTGCACTTTACTGGGCTATCCGGCGACGACACAGAACCCTTCCGTGCTGAGCAGGAACCTCTTGTCTACACAGACGTTCTCAGTGAACTGAAATTTTGGATTGAAAGAGCAATCATTGGCCAATAAATCTTCTTGTACCAAAGCACTCGTAACGGTGCCGCCCACGTCCTTTTTCATGCAATCGCAAGAAACTCAAAAAATGAACAACAACTTTCGGAATACGAAAGCAGGAATCGACCGAAAAACGGTATTGGCAGTGCTGACATCGTTACTTCTCATTACCGTCGAATTATCCGAGTGGCACCTTGATACCACTCACGCAGCCTCGATCAATGTACAGGAGGCTGTCGAAGGCGGCCTCGACTGGCTCGCAGCAAATCAGTCAAGACGTGGCAACTGGACGGCCAACGAAGGACGGTATCCAACCGCGATGACAGCACTTGCGGGGACAGCTCTACTTCTTGAAGGCTCTACCCCAACTCAAGGCAAACATGCTGACTCTATAGCAAAGGCGGTCGATTACCTCGTGAGTCGTTCCCGCCCAAATGGCCTCATCGGTGACCCGAAAACAGATGACCGCTACACATACGGCCATGGATTTTCAATGCTTTTTTTATCACAGGTCCTTGGTGAAGAAGAAGACCTTGCTCGACGAAACGAAGTCATCAAAGTGCTTGAGAGCGCTGTAGAATTCTCGGGGCGAGCACAAACGAAGGACGGGGGCTGGGGATACGTGAGCGCTAAGGACGGGAACGATTTCGATGAGGGATCAACAACAATCACACAGGTACAGGGGCTTCGAGGCTGTCGTAATGCAGGCATTTCGGTTCCCAGAGAGACAATCGACCGAGCTATTGCATACATCCATAAGTGCACTATGCCAGACGGAGGTGTTCAATACAGTTCGAAAGGAGGTGGAGGCCGCCCAGCGATTTCGGCTGCGGCTATCGCATGCCTATTTAATGCTGGCGAGTATGACGACACACATGTTCCTCGAATGCTGACCTATGCGGAAAAGCATCTCGGAAACATTGCGAATGCTGGGTTTGGTCATTGGCACTACGCCCACTACTACTATTCGCAAGTAATGTATCGAGAAGGTGGCCAAAAGTGGTCTGACTATCGACGTCAAATCGAAAAGCGATTAGTCGCAGAGGCAACAAAAGATCGCGCAGGAGTATTCTGGCAGCAGGGCTATATTGGACCTGTTTACACAACTTCTACAAACCTTACGATTCTCCAACTTAATGCCGGGATGCTTCCGATCTACCAGCGTTAGGAGGTCCTGGTGAGCATCTTGCACCGCCGAGACGCATGTCGTGAACAGGCAGTTGGTTCCACCGGCCATTAGGGAGTATCATTTGAATGTTCGTTCGTTTTTATCTAACGCAATGCAAACCCTCGAAAATGTCTCTGGAGTCGTGAATGCCGTCCGAACCTCAACTTCAACTAACTACTGACCGGCTACACAATGCTCACGAAAAGATTGTTGAACAGCTTTCCCGAGTCATTGTTGGCCAACAACACGTCATTGATGAATTACTTATTTGTCTTTTTTCTCAAGGCCACTGTTTACTTGAGGGTGTGCCTGGGCTTGCAAAAACTTTGCTTATTAGCACGCTCGCAAAAACCCTTGACTTGGCCTTTAGTAGAATTCAATTCACTCCCGACCTTATGCCGGCAGACATCATTGGTACAGAGGTTCTAGAAGAAGATCGAAGCAGTGGAAGCCGAAACCTACGTTTTCTTGAAGGCCCGTTGTTCGCAAACGTGATTCTTGCTGACGAGATAAACAGAACTCCACCAAAAACTCAATCTGCTTTGCTCGAAGCTATGCAAGAACGCCAGGTGAGCGTCGGCCGTACGCAACACAAACTCACCGACCCGTTCTTTGTTCTTGCAACACAAAACCCTATTGAGCAAGAAGGCACGTACCCACTGCCTGAAGCACAGCAGGATCGTTTCATGTTCAAAGTCTTTGTCCAGTACCCGTCCTTTTCTGAAGAGTTCGAGATTGCTCAGCGAACAACAGGAAACCACGCTACCGAAGTTGAACCCGTACTCACGGCACAGGAAATTATCGCACTCCAAAAAAGTGTTCGGGAAGTTCCCCTGAGTGATCATATTGCTCGCTATGCACTGGCGATTGTTCGGCAAACACGTGTTGGTGCTGAGGGTGTCCCCGATTTCGTTTCTGACCAACTTGCCTGGGGTGCTGGCCCACGCGCTGTTCAAAACCTGATCCTAGGCTGCAAAGCCAGGGCCCTCCTCCAAGGGAGACCACATGTAACAATTGAGGACGTTCAGTCCCTTGCCGCCCCGGTACTACGACATCGAATTGTTGTCGGCTTTGCCGCAGAAAGTGAGGGTGTCTCGGCGGACGCCATTATTGAAAAACTCATTGAGACAACCCCCGCCCACGAGGATGAACTGACGCGTGACCCCCGCTTCCAGACAATATTTGCCTCCTGAGGTACTCGCTCGTATTGATCGACTCGACCTACGAGCTCGAGCGGTTGTAGAAGGTGTTCTTACGGGCATGCACAAAAGCCCGTACAAAGGAAACTCTGTCGAGTTTCTGCAACATCGTGAATACACCCGTGGGGATGATCTTAGACGCGTTGACTGGAAAGTCTGGGGACGGCAAGACAGATTCTACGTCAAGGAATACGAGAATGAGACAAACCTTCGCCTCTTTCTACTTGTTGATGGATCGGCCAGCATGGATTATATCCCGCCTCGTTTTGACCAGACGCAGGGACTGACAAAGTACGACTACGCTGCCACTCTTGCGATAAGTCTCGCATGGCTTGGGCTTTCTCAAGGAGATGCCGTCGGTGCTTCTGTTTTTGACGAACAGGTTCGAACCAGTGTACCGGCTCGCACGAATAGATCACATCTCAGTAGCCTTATCGCTGGACTGGAGAAACCTCGTCAGAAACGTTGCTCTGATTTTCATGCCGTCCTTCGTAACCTTGCTGAGAACCTGCCACGACGAGGTCTCGTGATCATTTTTTCAGACTTATTCGGTGAAAGAGACGCACTCTATAAGGGCCTCCAGTTTCTGAGACAAAGAGGCCATGATGTTGCTATATGTCACATACTGGACGATGATGAATTGGACTTTCCTTTTGATGGCCCCACACGCTTTGAAGGACTCGAACTGGGTGGTGAGGTTAGCTGCAACCCTCGCGCTTTACGAGATGGTTACCTTCAAGCGATGAAACAATTTCTCGGAGAAGTCCGTCATCGATCCGCTACTTCTCAATGTGACTATCAACTTGTAAGAACAAGCCAGGCTGTCGACAAAACCCTTGTCAACTTTTTATCCAGACGATCGAAGACACGTGGCCGATCGTAGACCACATTTCATGTATACCTCGAATTCCCACAGTGAGTAAAAGTCATAACGATGCCTTCATTTGACTTCATAACGCTACTGTGGTGGGGGCTGCCGTTAGCTGCAGCGCCTATTGTCATACATCTCATCAACTTGCTGCGGCATCGTATTGTTCGCTGGCCAGCCATGGAGTTTCTGCTCGCAAGCCAACGAAAATACCGCACGCGGATTCTTTTAAGACAACTTCTGCTCTTATTGCTCCGAGTTTTAGCGATTGTGGGCCTTGTTCTGCTCTTCGCACAACCTCGCTGGGTGACAAAGCTGGGCAGCATACTTGGCAGCAGCCGAACGAGGCACGTTGTGCTTCTTGACGACAGCTACTCAATGGGTGAAGTGCTCAAAACCGAAATCTCGCATAGTGTGCCTCTAACAACCGCGATGAGCCGTGCCTGCACGATGATCGAACGATTACTTGAAGAACTTGTATCGACACCAGGACAACAGGACTTCTCGCTTGGACGCGTTTCGATACTGACACAATCAAACGACAAGGAGTCGAGCACCTCTTCCGAATCTTCCGAAAAAGAGTCCGAAGGAAGCCGATTCGACATTTACACAGAAATCATCACTCCGAAAAATGTCGACTCAGCTCGCGTCAGTGTCAAAAAGCTTCAGCCATCAGCTAACACGACACAAATTACTCCCGCAATTCGTAATATCACACCACTCTTTTCAGGCGATGATGGATCTGGCGTCCTCTGGCTACTCACTGACCTGAGGAAAAGTGACTGGACTATGTCTGCCGACATCGCCGAGGCGCTCAAACCCCTCGCAGACAAAGGTATTGAAATCCACATCGTCGACACGGCCACAGCCGAATCTGACGCGAACATTCTGCCCACCATATCGAGACCAAACCTGGTGGTCGAACGCATCGAAATGATCGGTGGTACTCCTGTCGCCAACGTCCTGCTTCCATGGGAAGTTACTGTTCGTAATTACTCGTCATCACCCTCGCAACAAGTGTCACTTGCTATTCAAGAAGACCTTCTCGATCGACCCGGTGTGCAGATAGATCCGATTCCACCCGGTGATATTGCCACAATACAATTTGAATCTCGATTCCAGAATACTGGCAGGCACACGGTTCAAGTTCAATTGCCAGCAGACCGGCTATCTCTTGATAACGACCGATCCGCCACCGTAGAGGTAGTAGAAGAAGCCGAAGTTCTTGTAATCACAACAACCAGTAATCGGAACAGCCTTGACGATGATTCGTTTTACCTCACAACGGCACTCAATCCTGGCACCAGTGCAGCAACAGGCCTACGGCCGCGCATCGAACCACCAAGAGCCCTTACCACACTCGACCTCAATTCATTTGATTCTGTTTGGCTACTCGACGTACCACGCCTCGATGCCGCAGCAATAAGACCACTTGAAGACTACGCACAGAATGGTGGCGGAGTCGTTTTTTTCGTAGGACCAAACACAGATTATCGAGCAATCAATGGATCGATGTTTCGCGACGGGCAAGGACTATTCCCTGTTCCACTCGCTGGTGCTGTGGACCTTCTCAAGGACCAGCAGAACCCAAACGCACCTGACATTACCGCTGAAGACCATCCCGTTGTTGCTATTTTGAGCGGCCGACGAAACCCTTTTCTCGACGCTGTGAATATTGATCGCTACATGGCAGTTGAACGCACCTATCAGCCTCCTGCTGACAGTGGTCTTCGCCGCCTTCTTTCACTGAGAAACAAAAGTTTTCTTGCTGTCGAAAAGCCATTTGGCAAAGGCATGGGAGTTGCGTTCCTCTCCACAGCTGCACCGACATGGAATAATTGGGCTCGTAATAACCCCAGCTGGGTAGTCGTCATACTGGAACTTGAAAGGCATCTAGCTCGACTACGACGACAATACAAAGCAATACTTGTTGGACAGTCAATTGAAATAGATCTCGAGCAGGGCATTGATCGAGTTGATGTCGATTTTCTTTTACCCCCGGAAAATCGATTCGTGCATGAGATTGCATCAATGAACCAGAATGGCAATCTTGTGGCTGTCATGAACAACACACTTGAACCAGGAGTATACAAAGCTAGCTGGCAAACTGTTGCAGGAGTACGGCAAGAATGGACTGGGGCTGTAAACATCAATCCCACCGAGGGCAACCTTGAGCGACTGTTGGCTACTGAACTCCCTGAATCTTTGCCTGGTATCTCGTTCCTATACGATCGTGCTGACAGCCTTAAGCCTACGAATGAAAATCGTGGTAGCTCTTCTCTTGTTCAGCCAGTGCTTCTCTTTTTACTGATTATCCTTCTCTGTGAACAATTACTTAGCTACTCCGTGAGCTACCACAGAGCACATAGAACCTAAACAGAAAACCTAGACTCATAAACCTCTTCCACCCAACGATGATACGTTTGATTCTCAACACGAGAGTGCCAACTCCATTTTGTGTGGCAGAGCGTATTGAGTACCGAATCTCCAGCGGTCTCCTTGATGGCTTTTCTGAATGGTGGCACATGCCTGTTCTCGTTGCGTGTGTTGCAACAGTAATCGGGGCGGTCTTGTGGATATATCACCACGACGCTGCTGAGATACCCCGCTGGAAAGGCGTGCCCTTGGCTTTCTTGCGAATTTTCGCATGGTCGATACTTCTACTTGGATTACTCGACATGAGACGAACAGCAGAGCATGAAATTACATTCCCCTCGAAAGTGGCTGTCCTCGTTGATGGAAGCGCTAGCATGACGTTAGCGGCCAACACTGATTCCACGATTACTTTAAAGAAACAGTCAGATGCATCCACAAGTCGCGCTAAGGTCGCCAGCAACATACTTCAAAACAGTGACTTCTTGAGTTCTCTCCGCAATACACACGAAGTGTCGGTGTGGAATTTTTCAACGAACTCTCAAAAAATTGCATTGCTTCCTCAAGAAAGTCAGTCACCCCAAGACAACACGACAGATGATGTTCCGAATTGGCAAGAAAAACTTCTTCCGCAGGGATCAGAAACCCGTCTTGGTGATGCTCTTCTAAACGTTCTACAAGGTGAGCCGGATGAATCACTCAGTGGCATTATCGTGCTCACTGACGGTGGAAATAATGCTGGAATCG
>Ga0315320_10000263_pt1 | contig 42182 bp, 38 predicted proteins | sample M140m21515metaG_FD_203458 | JGI IMG/M metagenome (GOLD analysis project Ga0315320, IMG submission 203458) | Ammonia-oxidizing marine archaeal communities from Monterey Bay, California, United States - M1 40m 21515 | ecosystem: Environmental > Aquatic > Marine > Coastal | place: USA: California... | reverse complement strand
TTGGTTTTTAATAATATGAAAATAGCATTAAGCACAGGAATAGTTTACTTATCAGTCGCTACAATGAGTGTTTTTTATTCTTTTAATACTATTACTAAAGTATGGTGGCATCCCATTACGACAATTTGGCTTACTGTAATATTTGTCGATATTGGTGCATATATAGTAGGTAGAATCGTTGGCGGTAAAAAGTTAGCTCCTAAAATAAGCCCTGGTAAAACTGTATCTGGATTTTTGGGCGGGATTTTAATTGGTAGTTTGATATTTACATATTTGATAGCAGGTTATAACTATGATCTTTATATTTTTCTTGTCGGTATAATATTATCTACGGTTGCTCAAATAGGTGATTTATATCAATCATTTATGAAAAGAAGGATTGATGTGAAAGATTCAGGCTATATCTTGCCTGGACACGGTGGTATGTTTGATCGCTTAGATGGATTAATAATGGTTCTTGCATTTATACCTCTTCCAATTTTAATTTATTATTTCGGTGCTTAATGAAAAAAATTACTATATTAGGTTCCACCGGTTCTATTGGCACACAAACACTTGATGTTATTGCATCTAATATTGAACTTTTTAAAGTTGAACACTTAGTAGCTGGTAATAATGCTGATTTATTAATACAACAAGCATTAAAATTTAAACCAAAGTCTGTTGCTATCAATAATTTGCACATAGATAAAGTTAAATCAAATCTTGATGGTACGGGAATTGATGTATTTGATGAAACTAAAATTGATATGATTGCTAGTGATAATGTTGATTTAGTTGTCGGGGCAATCACAGGTTCTAGTGGGTTATCCCCAGTTTATAATGCAATTAAATCTGGTAATGATATTGCTCTTGCTAATAAAGAAAGTCTAGTTTGTGCCGGTGATATGATAATGAAACTTGCAAACAAGCACAAAGTAAAAATAATTCCTATTGATAGTGAACATTCAGCTATATTTCAAGTTTATTCAAAACAGCAAAAATCAGAGTTAGAAAAAATTATTTTAACAGCTTCCGGCGGTGCATTTGTTGATAAAGATATAAATTTTATAAAAACAGCAAAATTACAAGATGCATTGAAACACCCGAATTGGAGTATGGGGCAAAAGGTTACAATAGATAGTGCAGGGCTTATGAATAAAGGGCTAGAAGTAATAGAAGCTTGTTATCTATTTGATGTAAAAGTAAAAGATATTGATGTTGTTATTCATCGTCAGTCAATTATACATTCTATGGTTTCTATGAAAGATGGTTCAACACTTGCTCAAATGGGTTATCCAGATATGAAAACTCCGATTGCATACGCTCTTTCTTATCCTAAGCGAATATATAGCGGTGTAAATACATTAAATTTTTATGAAATGAATGATTTAACATTTGAAAAACCAGACTTGAAAAAATTTCCTGCTTTACAATTATGTAAAAATTCAATGGAAGATGGTAATGGAAAACCCACAATTTTAAACGCATCTAATGAATTGGCGGTAGAACAGTTTATAAAAGGTAATATATTATTTGGTAATATTTCTGAAATTGTTGAAAGTATGCTATCTATTATTAATTCAAAAACACCCAATGATTTACAAGAATTTAATGAATTACATAATGAAACAATTACAAAAACAAAAGAATATGTTAAAAGTATAAACATAGGGAATAGTTAAAATGAATCAATTACTATCTTTTATTGTTGTTATACTAGTTTTAGTTTTTTTTCACGAACTAGGACATTTTTTATTTGCTAGATTATTCAAAATGAAAGTAGAAGTATTTTCTATTGGTATGGGGCCTGAAATTATTTCTCGTCGCGATAAAAAAGGCACTATTTGGCGATTGGCTTTAATTCCAATTGGTGGATATATAAAGCTTTTAGAAGGCAAAGCAAATAAAGATATTGTTGGCTCTTTTGAATCTCGACCTATATGGCAAAGAATGATTATGGTTCTTGCTGGTCCCGCTTTTTCTATATTATTCGGCTGGCTTATATTTTTAAGTTCGTCAATTATATGGGGTAAAGCATACATTCCTAATTATAATGAAGTAGGTATTAATAAAGTTGTTGTTGATAGTCCTGCTCAAAAATCAGGTTTAAAAACAGGTGATATTATAACATCTATTGTTTTAGATGATAAAAAATATAAAGTTAATAGTTTTTACGATATATATAATATTATTCAAAAATCAGGAAGCAACAAAATAAAGCTCATAGTAAATAGGAACAATGAAGAGTTAAAATTATTTGTTACACCAAAAGCTTACACTAATAATAAAGATGAGATTGTATATAGAATAGGGGTGTCATCACCCCAACTTTTATATAAAAAAGTAGGGTTTGTTGAATCCTTTAAAATTGCTAATGAAGTATCTTTAAGAGCAATGATTGCAGTTTATAATGGGATTATTGATACATTTCAAAATGGTATAAAATCTGAAAATGTTGGCGGGCCGATAAAGATAGCAAATATTTCAGGTCAATCTATTGATATGGGAATTATTTATTTCCTACATTTTATGGCCTTGTTATCAATTAATTTAGGTGTTTTAAATATGATACCTTTACCTATATTAGATGGTGGCAGAGTAGTCTTGTTAATGGTTGAGTTTGTAATAGGTCGCCCATTACCAGATAAATTGATTAACCCAATAATGTTAATATCAGTATTGCTTATGTTAATTTTATTCTTTTTTATTTTAGCGTTAGATTTAGGGATTATATAATTTAAAAAAAATTAAAATAATAACTATAAAAAACTAGACATAGTATAATACTTTTTGTACTATGTTTAAAAAATTAATTAATAAAGTATATCAAAGCTAGGAAAAAGTATGTTTAGAAGTATTATCGTAAAGATATTATCAGTTGTATTTGTTGTCTTAATTTCTACAAATATAGTTTTCGCAGAACAATTGATAAAGAAAATAAGAATATTAGGTAATAACCGCGTATCTTCTGTTGCTGTCGAAGCCAGTATTTCTTATCGTGAGGGTGATGAAATTGGTAAAGAAGAAGAAAAAGAGATAATACAAGAACTTTATAATACTGGTAGTTTTAAAGATGTTAATGTCAAATTTAATAATGGGATATTAACAATTAAGGTTGTTGAAAATCCAATTTTTAATAATTTTATATTTAAGGGGAATAAAGCTGCTAAGTCTTCTGAATTACTAAATGTTGTTGGTATTAAAATTCGTAGTGTTTATTCAAAAAGAAGTGAGAGATTAGCTATTGAAAATATCAGACAGTATTATAAAGCTAGAGGATATTATTCTGCTAAGATAAATTTTGAAAAAGAAATTAAAACAAATAACAGATTAGATTTGATCTTTAATATAGAAGAAGGGGAAATTGCTACAATTAAAAAAATTAGTTTTATTGGTAATAAAGCATATAGCGATACCACTTTAAAAGGTCATATTTTATCAAGTGAAGATGTTTGGTGGCGTTTTCTATCAGATGATGACATATACGATAAAGCTAGAACAGATGTTGACAAGCAAAGTTTGAGACAATTTTATACTAATCGTGGTTATTCAGATATGGAAGTTATATCAGTTAATTCTGAATTGTCGAAAAATAAAAAAGATTTCTTTCTTACATATAAAATAAATGAAGGACAAAGATATAAGCTAGGTAAGCTTTACATAACCGGTTGGAAATCAGGAATTAATAAAAATAAAGTAAATAAATTATTAACAGGCGCTGACAAATCAGGATATGTTTATGCTGGTGGATTCAGTAAAATAATATACAATGTTTCAGAAGAATTAGCAAGACAAGGTGTTGCATTTGTTACATTAGAGCCTGAGTTTAAAAAGTATACAAAAGATGGCCAGCGATATATGGATGTTAACTTTAAAATGAAAACAAATAGAAAAGTTTTTATTGAAAAAATAGTTATTCGTGGAAATACTAGAACTCTTGACCGTGTAATACGTAAAAAGATATTATTAGTTGAAGGTGACCCATTTAATCCAGTACTTATGCGTTCGTCTGAGGAAAATATTGAGAAATTAGGATACTTTTCAGGTGTAAAACTAAGTTTTGCTGAGGGGACATCGTCTAATAAAGTAATAATATATATAGATGTGGATGAAAAAACGACAGGTAGTGCCGGATTTGGTGCTGGTTATTCATCTGCTAATGGTGTTATATTTAGAGCTTCCATTGCAGAAGACAATTTTCTAGGGCGAGGGCAAAAATTATCTTCTGCTTTAACAAAACAAGGAAAAAACTTGTCGGGAAATATAAGCTTCACAGAACCTTATTTTATGGGGTATAATGTCTCTTCCACTTTTTCTGTATCTCGTTCAATTTTCGATTATATAGAAAAACAGTCATATAAAGCTACTTCAAACTCATTTTCAACATCTTTTTCGTATGATTTTAATGAAAAATGGGCTCAAACTATTGGGTATTCATTCCATGATTTTAATCTATATGAAGTTGGAGCTAATGCTTCATTGTCTGTACTAGATGAGCAAGGAAGAACAAAAGGGCACACTGTATTCCAAAAACTAAGTTATACCGATGTTGACGATGTTTTAGATCCTAGTTCAGGTTATACGGTTAGTCTTACGACATATATTAAATCAATGGCTACTAAGTATAGACATTCTTATGTTTCTTTAAGAGGTTCTTACTATTACCCTGTTGATGAAAGAATAAATTTAATATTATTTGGTACGGCAACTAGAATTATGAATTATGAAAATTTAAGACTTAATGATAGACTATACTTAAATTCAGATTATATTATAGGTTTTGATAAGGTTGGTCCAATTGATAAAACTAGCGGTAGTTTGTTAGGTGGAACAACACGACTTACAGGTTCTGTGGAATTAGATTTCCCAATTGGTCTTCCTGCTTCTATGGGTGTGAAAGGTAATGCTTTTTATAATATTGCAAAACTTACAGGTACGCCAAGGAAAGCAAGTGTTAATAAAAAGAATGCAGACGGTACAAATGCAACAGATCTTAATGGTAATGCAATAATGATAACACAACCGGTTGTAGGTGAAAATGAAGTCCGTCAAACAATTGGCTTGGGAGTTAAATGGGAAAGTCCAATTGGACCGATGAGATTTACGGTTTCTAGGCCTATTAAAAAGGCGCCAACTGACAAGAGTGCAGGATTTCAATTTATCGTAGGATTTGGAATAAATTATTAAATGAAAAAAATATTTTATATACTTTTTATAATGCTTTTTACTTCTTTTTTTAGTTTTGCTTCTGCAAAAGTAAATATAGCATATATCAATGCAGACAAAGTTTTTAATAATTTCAGTACATGGAATAACTTTGTGAAAAAAATTGAACAACATTCTATTAAAGTAAGGGATATTGTTACAAAAAAAGAAAAAGACATTGAAAAAATATGGTTTAAAATAAAAAAAATGCGAGATAATAAGCAAGATACTAATAAAATTTCTGTATTAGAAAAAGATTTTAAAGAAAAAAACATAAAATTACAAAAATATGTTCAGTATCAAAAAAAACAGATGGATATAAAATATATAAATATAAAAGGACAAATACAGGGTAAAATAACAAAAATAATCAATAAAATAGCTAAAAATGAAAAAATAGATATGGTTATAAATACAAATAGTGTTTCTTTTAACTCTTATGTAGTATACTTAAATAATAGAGTTGATATTACAGATAAAGTAATAGAAATACTAAATAAAGAAAAAATGAATTTGAAATTACTAATTGATGTTAATGGAGATGGAAATGAGTAAAGAAATAATGAGCTTAGTTGATATAATGAGTCTATTACCACATAGATACCCTTTTTTGTTGGTAGATAAGATCATAGAAATAGATGATTATAAGAGTTGTGTGGGAATAAAGAATGTGACATATAATGAGCCACAATTTCAAGGACATTTCCCTGGACACCCAATTATGCCCGGAGTTATGCTAGTTGAGTCTATGGCACAAGTTGCCTCTTTGATGACATTGATACCGGAAAGTAAGAAAGGTATTGATTTGGATAACAAGGTTATTTATTTTATGTCTATTGACGAGGTTAAATTTAGAAAACCTGTTGTCCCTGGTGACTGTTTGAGAATTGAGACTAAAAAAATAAAATCTCGTGGTGGGATATGGAAGTTTTCAGGTCGTGTATTAGTTGGTGAAGATATTTGTACAGAAGCAGTATTTACAGCTTGCTTGACAGATAAATAAGGTTAAAAAAATGAATATTCATAAAACTGCAATAGTCGATAAAAATACAAAAATAGGTAAAAATGTAACAATAGATCCTTATGTTATTATTGGTAAAAATGTAGAAATTGGCGATAATGTATCTATAAAAGCCGGTACTGTAATTCATTGTAATACTAAAATTGGCAACGGAACAAAAATATCTTCGCAATCCTCACTTGGTGGTGATCCACAAGATGTATCATTTAATAATGAAGATGAAACATTCCTAGAAATAGGAGAGAATTCCGATATTCGTGAATTCGTATCAATTAATCGCGGAACAAAAAAAGATAATTGCCTAACCAAGATTGGTGATAATTGTCTAGTTATGTCGAATGTTCACATTGGTCACGATTGTGTGATTGCTAATAATGTTATTATTGCATCTGCTGTTGTACTAGGTGGTCATTGTAATTTACATAATAATGTTATTGTCGGGGGTCATTCTGTTATGCATCACCATACAAGAGTAGGCAGAAATGTTATGATTGGTGGTATGGTTGGTGTAAAAAAAGATATAATTCCTTTTTCATTAATAACTCAACTAGGTTATATGCGTGGACCTAATTTCGTTGGTTTAAAAAGAATGGGTATGAAAAAAAGAGATATCTTAGCAATAACTAAAGCAATTAATGAAATAAAAGATAGTAAAAATATTATCAATGATTTAGGAGAGAAATTTCTGTTATCAGATAATGAATATGTAAAAGAAATAGCTAATTTTATTCAAGGGGAAAGTAAACTAGGATTTACAAGGTGATAATGATTAATGAAAATATTGGCATAATAGCAGGGGACGGGGATTTACCCAAAGTACTAATAGAAAAAATTAATAATCCTTTTGTTGTTGGTATCGAAGGATTCTTTGAAACGGCCGGCGTTGAAGCTGATCATATAAATGAATCACTTGAAAATTTTGGTAATATATTGGAATATTTTCGTAACAATAATGTTACAAAAGTTGTAATGGCTGGTGGTGTAGGCAAACTAGATGTAAATAATTTTACACCACAAGATGAAGAAACCGAACAATTGGTACATATGATAATGTCTGATATGGGTGGTGATGATAAAATACTTAGAACCACTATTGAATTTATCAACTCAAAAGGTTTTGAAGTTATAGGCATTGAAAATGTGTTAGGTAAACAAGTTTTACCTGTTGGAATATTAACAACTTCACAGCCTAATGAACATAATTTGAATGATATTGAATTAGGAAAAAATATATTAAAGCATTTATCTATTTATGATATAGGGCAATCTATTGCTGTACAAAATAATACAGTAGTAGCTATTGAAGCAATAGAAGGTACAGATGCAATGATAAAAAGGGCTGGAACTTTTAAAAAATCCTTTGGAAAGCCCGTGTTAATCAAAGGTAAAAAAGATGATCAAACTAACTTAGCAGATTTACCGGTAATAGGTGTTACAACTGTTGAAAATATTGCTGAAAATGGTTTTTGTGGTATTTCTGTTTTTAGTGAAGGGACAATTATACTAAATAAAGATGAAGTAATTGAAAAGGCTAATTCTTTAAATATTTTTATAACTGTGATTTAATGGCAAAAAATAATAAAAAACATATTTATATTATTGCTGGTGAGGCTTCTGGTGACTTACTAGGTGCTGAAATATTGAAAAATTTTAAAAAAGACGAAGTTAAAATATCCGGCATCGGAGGCGAAAGAATGTCGGAATTTGGTTTAAAAAGTCTTTTTGATTATAATGATTTGGCAGTGATGGGAGCTGTTGATATTCTAACAAGATATAACTTTTTAAAATCTAGAATACAAATGACCATTGATGATATAAAACAAAAAAAGCCAGATATTGTAATTACAATTGATGCACAAAGTTTTTCTCGCCGTATCGCACAAGGTATACAAGATTTAGATTCACATAAAATGCAAGTTGTTGCTCCATCTGTATGGGCATCAAGAAAACGCAGGGCTAAATTATACGCTAGGTTATTTGATAGTATTATGTGTATTTTTCCATTTGAACAAAAATTATTTAAAGGTGTTAAAACCTATTTTGTTGGTCATCCTGCTTGCGATAAAAAACCAGATAAACCAAAAATTGATTTACGTAAAAAATATAATGTTAATAAAAATGACAAATTAATTGCTTTATTAGCAGGTTCAAGAAGTGGTGAAATAAAATATTGCTTAGATATGTATATTAAAGCGATAAAAAAACTTGGTTCGAATATCCATGTATTTGCTCCTGTTGTAAAAAGCCAAAAAGATAAAATAAAAGAAGAACTAGAAAAAAGCGGTTTAAAATATAATATTATTGAGCAAGATGAAAAAAATGATGCATTACAACATTGTGATTGTGCGATTGCTACAATAGGTACGGTTACCTTGGAGCTTGCCATATTGGGTGTGCCAATGGTAGTGGCATATAATACTAGTATAATATCAGAATTAATTATGAGACTTTTTTATTATCCCCCTTATGCATCTTTACCTAATATAGTTCTTGGACATAAAAAGATTGTACCTGAATTTGTTAGAGATAAAGCTAATCCTACAAAAATTGCAAATGCAGTTAATAAAATTCTTTCTAGTGGCGGTATAGAACAAAAGAAAGAATTTAAGAAAATTTTCAAACTTCTAAAATCACCAGACGGTGAATATGGTAAATCTATATACAAAAAAATAAAAGATATTATAAAAATTTAATTTTTTTTTAATACCTTTTATTATTTATTTTTTATCTTTTATCTATTGGTTTTACTTTTTTATCGTATTTCCCTTTGAATAATTGTCTCGGACGAGCAATTTTTAGTTCCGGAGATTCCATCATTTCCACCCACTGACTTACCCAACCAACTGTACGACCAACGGCAAATAAAACCGTAAACATAGAAGTTGGTAATCCTATCGCAGATAAAATAATTCCAGAATAAAAATCTACATTAGGGAATAATTTTCGTCTTATGAAATATTCATCATTTAATGCAATTTCTTCTAATTCCAATGCTAATTTAAATAATGGATCATCTTTTTTACCTAGTATTTCTAGAACATCGTGTGCTGATTTCTTTAATACAGAAGCTCTTGGATCTGTATTTTTATATACTCTATGCCCGAATCCCATTAATCTAAATGGATCTGATTTATCTTTTGCTTTTTTAATATATCTCTTGATATTACTAGTTGTTTTAATTTCTTTTAACATACTAAGAACAGCTTCGTTTGCACCACCGTGTGCAGGCCCCCATAAAGAGGCAATGCCTGATGATATACAAGCAAAAGGATTCGCTTCACTAGATGCAGAAGTACGAACAGTAGAAGTAGAAGCATTTTGTTCGTGGTCGGCGTGTAATATAAAGATCTTGTTTAAAGCTGATGCTACAACAGGGTTTACTTTATATTCTTCTGTTGGAACAGAAAACATCATATACAAGAAATTTTCAGCATAATTTAGATCATTTCTTGGATAAACAAAAGGTTGTCCAATTGAATACTTATATGCCATTGCTGCTAGTGTTGGTATTTTTGAAAAAATACGCATTGCTGATTTTTTGCGTTGCTCTGGATCAAATACATCAATATCTTGATGGTAAAATGCTGACAATGCTCCGACGGAACCAATTAGAATAGCCATAGGGTGAGCATCACGACGGAACCCGCGGAAGAATAAATTCATTTGGTCGTGTACCATTGTATGGTTTGTAAAATATTTTACAAAATCTTCTAGTTCTGATTTATTAGGTAGTTCACCATTTAACAGTAAATAACAAACTTCCATATAAGAACAATTTTCTGTTAAATCTTGTATTGTATAACCATAATGCAGTAATGTTCCCTTGTTTCCATCAATGTATGTAATTTTACTTTCGCAAGATGCAGTAGAAGTAAAACCAGGGTCATAAGTAAACATACCTGTTTTATTATATAATTTACGAATATCGATTACATCAGGACCCGTTGTGCCTTCTAGCACCGGAAAATCGTATTTTTCTCCGGTTTGGTTATCCGTTATAGTTATTGTTTTTTTACTCATTTTATCCTCCCTATACAAAATTATTTTTTATTAATGTAATAATAGTAAAATATTTAAAAAAAATTATCAAGAATCTGTCTTATTTTTTTGACAATTTAATTAACCTCTCAATTGTTTCTTGTTTACCCAATATATTAATAATCTCGAATATTCCGGGGCTTTTTGTAGTGCCAGAAATAGTCGCGCGAATTGGTTGGGCAACTTCTGCAAATTTAAAATTATTTTTTTCTATAAATAGTTTTATAGCATTTTCAATGTTTTGTTCACTCCATTCATCAATGTCTTTGATAACATTAGCAACATTTTCAAGAATATCAGGACTGTTTTGTTTTATCAATTTTTGTGCTTTTTCATCAGATAGTGGAAAAGATGGACGATTCACATAAAAATCACATAGTGTTGTGAAATCATTTATAGTAGTTGCCCTTGATTTAATACTATCAATTCCTTTTTCTATTCTTTTTATTGCGATATCATCAATTTTTCCAAACATAGGAATAATAATATTTAATAATTCTTTATTATCCATTTGTTTGATATAACTAGCATTTAGATTTTCAAGCTTTTTAAAATCCATTCTAGAAGGGCTTTTACCTACATTTTTTAGATCAAACCATTCAATAGCTTGTTGTTGTGTAAATATTTCATCATCACCGTGTGACCAACCTAATCTGCATAAATAATTTTTTAAAGCATCAGCTAGGTAACCCATTTTTTGATATTGCTCAACCCCTAATGCTCCGTGTCTTTTTGATAACTTTTTACCATCTTCGCCGTAGATAAGTGGAATATGTGCAAATTTTGGAATATCAACACCAATAGCTTTGAATAAGTGGTATTGACGAAATGCATTATTCAAATGGTCATCACCACGAATTATGTGTGATATGTTCATATCAATATCATCAACAACAACACATAACATATATGTTGGACTGCCATCACTGCGAAGTAATATAAAATCATCAAGTTGTTCATTCGCAACTGTTACTTGTCCTTGCACTAAGTCATCGATAACAGTTTCACCGGTTTTAGGAAGTTTAATTCTTACAACGGGTTTAACATCTTTTGGAGGTGTTTCTTTGCTATCACGCCAAATATGAGGATATTTAAACTGAATCCCTTGTTTTTGTGCTTCTTCTCGCATTTGTGATAATTCTTCGGGGGTAGTATAGCAATAATAAGCTTTACCACTATCAAGTAGTTTTTTAACTACTTCTTTGTGCTTTTCAATATTATCTGATTGGAGTATATATTCATTATCAGGGGATAGGCCGAGCCAGTCAAGACCTTGTTTTATTGCATTTATAGCTTCTTGTGTAGAGCGAGCTTTGTCGGTATCTTCTATTCTAACAAGGAAATTTCCCTTATTATGTTTTGCAAATAAGTAGTTAAATAGGGCGGTTCTAGCTCCACCAATATGTAAATAACCGGTTGGTGAAGGAGCAAAACGAACATTTATTGACATATTTTATCCTTGTATATTTTGTTTAGCAAAAGATAACAATAAGTTGTATAAAAAACAAGTGAAATAATATCAAAATAATGTAATATATGTTTTATTATGCAAAACATATTTAAAAATATATTTTTAATTCATAAGCATTTTATCGTGTTTGTTCCAATTCTTATTTTTATTGGTATTAACTTTATTTATAATGATATTTATTATGGATTAGTTATGTTTCCATTATTTATTTTAACCTACTTATTAAGTCATAAAAATGATGAATTTCGTCTAATAAGCTATATATTCTTGTTTATTTCATTAGGTATGATAGCAATGCTTACAAGAAATTATATTAAGCCGGAGCTGACTAATTTATCTAGGGGTATTTATAATATTACCGGTGTTGTTGAAAAATTCAGTTACGGTAATAAAAAGCATAGAATAATAATTAATAAAATTGATGGTTATACAGGAAAAATACAATTAAGCACGAATAAAGTATTTAATGTCGGTGATAAAATAAAGGCAAAAGCATTTGTATTTCCTCCGTCTAAGCCAATAATAAAAGGGGCTTTTGATTTTTCTAAATATGCAAGATATAAGCAAATTATAGGTTATGGGAAAATATTACAGGTTGATATAATACAAAAGAAAAAAGATATTAAATTCGTAAATAAAATAACCAACTATTTATATAAAAATATTCCAAGCGAGACGGCAAGTGTTGCATCAGCTCTTATTACCGGAAATAGGTCTGGCATTGACAAACAAAACTTAAATAATTTAAGGGTAAGCGGGCTTGCTCATTTGTTAGCAATTTCAGGATTGCATATAGGGTTGGTAATAGGTTCAGTATACTTTTTGTTAAGATTTTTACTAATTATTTTATTTTTTAATCATACTACAAAATATTCAATTAAAAATATATGTGGAATTGCTAGCCTAATAGTTGCTTTTTTATATGCAGGTCTTGCCGATTATCCAATACCGACAATAAGAGCTTTTATAATGGCATTTATAGTAATTTTTGCTTTGTTATTTAATAGGCAGGTTTTAAATATCCGCTCTGTTGCATTGGTTGCTAGTTTTATATCTGTTATTATGCCTGAAAGTATTTATTCACCAAGTTTTCATTTATCTTTTATCGCTGTTTTCTCACTAGTTGGATTTTTCCAGATTTATAAAGTTAAGATGAAAGGTATAAAAGGATTTTTTACAGGTGTTATAATGTCATCTCTTATAGTGCAAATAGTAACTTCTCCGTTTATTATATACCATTTTGGAATGTTTTCACTTTATAGTGTTATTGCAAATGTTATAGCAATACCATTAATGACATTCTTTATTGCACCTTTTTTACTGTTAAGTGTTTTTGAAATGATTATTTTTGGGACACCACTATTTATAAAAATATCCGCTATTGGTTTAAATATTCTATTACACTGGGCAGAATTTATAACAAATCTCGATTATAGTAGTTTTTATTTACCTAAGTTTTCAGTGTACGGCTTGATAATATTCTTAATGATGATTTTAACATTTGTAATTGCAAAATTAGAAAAAAATAAATTTTTATTAAGATTGTCATCTTTATTACTTATTGTCGGCATCATTATATCAATTATACCAAATAATAAACCATTAATATTTGTAGTAAACAAAAATACTATATTAGTAAAAGATGGAAATCATTATGTAGTTAATAAAAAAATTAGTTCATTTTTATCAAATGCTGTATACAGACAAACAGGGTTGAGATTTAAAAATGATAAAATATGTAATTCTGAAACTTGCAAAGTAAAAGGAGTTATAATAACTAACAACAAGAAATATAAATGTAATCAAAATGCCAAGATTGTAATAGCCCCTAATGCATTAATAAAATCTTGTCATATACCAAGTATCGATATCACAGATATGTATACTAATCGTAGGGGCTATCAAATAAACAAAGATTATACAATTAGTGTAAATAATTAATATTTTCTCAATAATCCTACTAAACGACCCTGTATTTCAACCTGTTCAGGTGAATATATTTGTGTTTCGTATTCACTGTTTTCTGGTTGCAAGTGAATTTTATTGTCTTTGCGGATTAAGGTTTTTAATGTCGCTTCCTCGCGATTTACCAATGCAACAATTATATTTCCATCTCTTGCAGTTTGACATTTTTCAATTAAAACCGTATCACCATCAAAAATTCCAGCTTCTATCATTGAATCACCTTCAATTTCCAATGCATAATGCTCTATGCCTTTTGACAACATCATATTTGGAAACTCAATCATATAATTTTTTTCTGATATTGCTTCAATAGGTGTACCTGCGGCAATTTTCCCAAGTAGTGGAACTTCTGTGTTATCACTTTGCATACTCATCTGATTAGGATAAGTTATACTTTCTTGTTGGTTTTGTAATGTATTTTGACCGGTAAAGGTCTGGTTATATTGCTTACCATTAGGAAGTTTTAAAACTTCCACCGCACGAGCCTTATTAGGTAGCTTGCGAATATATTTTCGTTCTTCTAAAGCAGATAGAATTGCGTGAATACCTGATTTAGATTTAACACCTATTTGATTTTTCATTTCTTCAAAGGATGGGCATATCCCGTTTTTTTCAATACTTGAAATTATTAAACTTAATATTTGACTTTGTCTTGATGTAAGCATCTTAATATCCTTTTAAATTAGTAATATTTACAATTTGTTTCAACTTTGTTCTATCACTGTTCTTATTAAAAGTCAAGTATAAACTTACTAATACACCAAGAGGTTTTTAATTTCTTCCATATATTGCTTCTATTAAATCGCTATCTTTTTCAATATCTTGGTTCTGTTTTATATAAGAGTATATTGAGTTAAATAGGCTATCACCCATTATATTAATGGCATCATTTTTTACTGGTTTTAATAGGTTTTGTTTTGCTTGTTTCGGCATATTAATTTTTCTAATATAGATTGCATATACACCTTTATCATCACCTGTTATTTTTACCGTATTTTGTTTGCCTTGAAATGCAATAATATTTATTGGGTTAGAAATAGACTTTTCTAATGATAGTTTATTTATATTATTAGTTTTAAAGCCATTTTCTTTTGATTTTTTATTAAACTCTTTGAATGAGCTTAATGTGATTAATTCTTTTAGCTTATTTTTTGCTGTTATTATTTTTTGCTCTTTTATGTATCTATTTTTTACGATATTTTTAATTTTGTTAAAACTAGGAATATTCTTTTTATATATTTTATTTACCACTGCTATTGCAAAGTCATTATCGTTCATTTCAATTAAATCAGTTAACTCGTTAGCTTCTTTTTCAAAAACTGTTTGTCTAAATGTTGTATTTTGAGTAAATGCTTGACTTTTAATTCCCTCAATAGGCATCTTGTTGATTTTTATTATTTCAAATCCTATTTTGCGAGATATTTGATTTATTTCTAGACCTTCAGATATTAAATCTTCTACTTCTGTTGCAATGTCTAACATTCTTTCTTGTGCTAGTTGTGATTTAATTTTATTCTTTACTTCATTAAATGTTTTTGTGCTTCCAGCTTGAATATCAGTTACAAAAAATACAACTTTACCAAATCCTAGATTAGTAGGGTTAGATAGTTTATTCTTATTTATTTTAAAGACAATATTTTTTGTTTTATTGTCGATATCTTTTGCACTGGCAAGTTTAGTCAAGAGTTTATTTGGCTCTTCATTTAATACCGTCTTTATTGCCTTTTTTATATCTTTTGTTTTTATAAATTCTTGTTTTAATTTACTTAATTGTTGTTGTGTTGCGCTAATAGAATAAAAACTTCTTTTTTCTGGTGTAGAAAATTGTTCTTTATTATCGTTATATGTTTTCTTAGCTTGTTTATCAGATATTTTCTTAACAATTGAATCAATACTAATATTTAAAACTGATATATCTCTTTTTTCACCAATTTCAAATTTTAATTTATTAGTATTATAATAATCTTGTAATTTTTTGTTACTTGGATTTTTTATTCTTACATCTTTGTACATTAATTGTGCTTTTATTATATCTCTTGTCTGAGAATTATATCTAGCAAGTGTTTTTATAATATGTTTTGGTGTAAAAACAAAACTTTTTAGAGAATTGTCGTATTTATTATTTATTAATTCATTTTTATAATCATTTAAGAAATCATCAACAGATATATTATTAAAGGCAAGTATTCTTTTAAATTTATTCTCATCAAATTTATTTAAAGTTTGAAAAACTTTAATGTTTTTTAATTGCTTGGCAACAAAATCATCACTTACACTTAACCCTAATTCATTATTATGAACAGTCTTAGATTTTAAATTTATCTGTTGTTCAAGTATTTGTTCAACTATTCCGAAGCGTCTTAGTTCATCGCTAGAATATTTATTTAAACCTAATTGATTTATTTTTATTCTGTATTTTGATGCAATATCAGATGCTGATATCTTATTCCCATCAACACTTGCAATTGATTTTTTAATTGACCTTGTGCTTGAAATACCACCAACCACAATAAAACTTACTGCAATTAAAATTAGCATAATTTTTGCGAAAAGATTGCTCGATAGTTGACGAAACTTTTTCATTATATATTGCTCCAAAATTATTAAATAAATGTTTTAGTATTAAAAAATATGATATATAATAGGTTTATACAATAAAAAGTGCAAGATTATTTTAAAGAAAGGTCTATAAAAATATGCGAACTCCTATGATTGCAGGTAACTGGAAAATGAACATTTTAAAAGATAACGATGATTTTCCTGAGCAAATCTATGTTAATAAAATAAACGAAGCGATAAAAGAAAAGGATGTTGAAGTTGCGATATTCCCACCTTTTACTCACCTTGGCTTAATATATGGACTAGCAGATGAATTACCAGACAATAAATCTTTTAATGTAGGTGTGCAAAATATATCTGATAACGAAAAAGGCGCCTTTACAGGTGATGTTTCTGCTGAATTAGTTTCTGATGTAGGGGGTAATATTGTTATACTAGGTCATAGCGAAAGGCGTAGCATTCATAAAGAAACAAACGAAGAAATATGCAAGAAAGCCAAAATAGCCATTAAAAATGGATTACAAGCAGTTATATGTATTGGTGAAACAGATGAACAAAATCAAAGCGGAGATACTCTTAAAGTTATTTCTGAACAGTTTGAAAAATCCACACCTAGTGATGTTGATGTAAACAGTGTTGTAATTGCATATGAACCAGTTTGGGCTATTGGCACAGGGCGAACTCCTAGCATCGATGATATAGAAAATATACATTCATCACTAAGAAAGTATATATCCCAATCAAGAGGAGAAGAATTTGCAAACTCTGTTAGGATTTTATACGGCGGTTCAGTTAATGCTAAAAACGGAGCTGAAATACTCGGTTTAAATAATGTAGATGGCGCACTAGTAGGGGGTGCATCTTTAATAACAGAGGATTTTGTAAAAATAATAAAATCTTTATAATTTATATTGTTTTTTTTATGAAAATTGTATATTAATAATTCAAGGTTTTAAAAATAAGGATTTACTATGGAAAAAGTTATATTAGTAGTTCATGTTATCTCAGCTATTAGCTTAGTTGGTATTATATTACTACAAAAATCAGAAGGCGGAGCTTTAAGTGGACTTGGCGGAGGAGGAGATCCTAGTGCGGGTGTTTTCTCGACTAAAGGCACAGCAAATGCACTTACAAGAATTACTGCTGTATTAGCTGTAATATTTATGGTAACAGCATTAATAATGGCCTCTATAAGTAATAAGTCAATTTCTTCAAACATTTTGGAAAAAGTAAACCAACCTGTTGAGCAAACAGATGGTGAAATTCCACTTGCTGAATAATTGAAAAGTATAATAAATTTTTATACTTTGTAGTAGTAATTTTAAATTAAAATAAAAAACAGGAATTATAATGACTCGTTTCGTATTTATAACTGGTGGTGTTGTTTCAAGCTTAGGTAAAGGATTAGGTGCAGCCGCATTAGGCGCACTTTTACAAGCAAGGGGATATAAGGTTCGTATCCGTAAATTAGACCCTTATTTAAATGTTGACCCAGGTACAATGAGCCCACTAGAACACGGTGAATGTTTTGTAACAGATGATGGGGCAGAAACTGACCTAGACTTAGGACATTATGAAAGATTTCTTGATGTTTCAGCAAGACAATCTGATAATATTACAACAGGACGAATATATTCAAATGTAATAGAAAAAGAGCGTCGTGGTGATTACTTAGGAAAAACTGTTCAGGTTATTCCCCATGTTACAAACGAGATAAAAGACTTTATCTTATCAGATTTAACTGACGAAGATTTTGTATTGTGTGAAGTTGGCGGTACGGTTGGTGATATTGAATCAACTCCATTCTTGGAAGCAATTCGACAATTACGAACAGATTTAGGACGAGAAAAAACAGCTTACTTACACGTTACATTACTTCCTTATATTTCTGTTGCCGAAGAATTAAAAACAAAACCAACTCAACACTCAGTAAAAGAATTATTAAGTATTGGTATTCAGCCTGATATATTACTTTGCCGTGCTGATTTCCCAATTCCTGAAAAAGACAAGGTGAAAATTGCTCTGTTTTGTAATGTTAGCAAAGAATGTGTTATTCCGGCACTTAATGTTGATACAATTTACAATGTGCCAAAAGCTTATCACGAAGAAGGTTTGGATAAAGCATTGCTAGGTTATTTCGGATTAAACAAAGAGAAAGAACAAAAAGTTGATTTATCAAAATGGGATAATGTTGTTGATGGTGTTAAAAATACAAAACATCAAGTTAACATTGCTATTGTTGGTAAATATATTTCATTGCTTGATGCTTATAAATCATTGATAGAAGCTCTTACTCACGGCGGAATTCCTAATAATACCAAAGTAAATATTTCTTGTGTTGATGCACAAGACATCGAAGAATCCGGAACTGATATCTTAAAACCTTATGATGGTATTTTAATTCCTGGTGGTTTTGGTAATCGTGGCACCGAAGGTAAAATATCGGCAATTTCGTATGCTCGTGATAATAATGTTCCATTATTTGGAATATGCCTTGGATTACAAATGGCGGTAATTGAATCGGCGCGTCGTGCAGGTATTAAAGATGCAGGTTCTTCGGAATGGGATAATTTCAAAGGAACTCCTGTAATAGGTTTAATGACTGAATGGATAAAATCAGGTGAAAAACAACAACGCAAAGATACTGTTGATATGGGCGGTACATTACGATTAGGTGCATATCCTTGTGTGCTAGATAAAAAATCGAAATCTTATGAAATGTATGGTAGTGAAAATATATCAGAACGCCACCGTCACCGTTATGAGGTAAATATTGATTATCGTAAAAAGTTGGAATCAGCAGGATTGATTTTTACCGGATTATCACCAGATGGTTTATTACCGGAAGTTCTAGAAATAAAAAGTCACCCTTGGTTTGTTTGTGTACAATATCACCCAGAACTAAAATCAAGACCATTTAAACCGCATCCATTATTTAAAGGTTTTATCAAATCAGCGGTTGAATTTAGTAAAGGATAATTTATTATGAGTGTTTTTGTTGGTAAAGTTGAATTTGATAATGATAAAAAGTTTTCTCTTATTGCTGGGCCTTGCCAATTAGAAAGTGAATCTCATGCTATTGAAATTTGTGAACAAATCAAAGAAATAACAAGTGAACTAGGAATAGGATTTGTTTATAAATCATCTTTTGATAAAGCAAATCGAACTTCATTGTCAGGGCAAAGAGGACTGGGAATTGAAAAAACAATGCAAGCATTTGAAAAAATTAAAAAAACTCTTTCTGTGCCTGTAATTACTGATATTCACGAAAAAGTGCAATGCGAAGAAGTTGCAAAAGTTGTTGATTGTTTACAAATTCCTGCGTTTTTATGCCGTCAAACTGATTTATTAGTATCTGCTAGTAAAACTGGATTACCGATTAATGTAAAAAAAGGACAATTTCTTGCCCCTTGGGATATGAAAAATGTTGTTAACAAAATTACACAATCCGGCAATGAAAATGTAATGGTATGTGAAAGAGGAACTTCTTTTGGATACAACACACTAGTTAGTGATTTTCGTGCAATTCCTATTATGGAACAAGAAATTAAAAAACCTATTATATTTGATGCAACTCATTCTGTTCAACAACCAGGTGGACAGGGCGGTTCATCTGGTGGACAAAGGGAATTTGTACCTGTGCTTGCTCGTTGTGCAATAAGTGTAGGGGTTGCAGGTATATTTATGGAAACCCACGAAGATCCAGATAATGCACCATCTGATGGTTCAAATATGGTAAATATAAAAGATTTAAAATCAATTCTTAAAACTATGTGCGAATTGGATAACATAGCAAAACAAAACCCAATTAAGTTATAGGAGAGTAAAATGACAAATATTATAGATATAATAGGCCGTGAAGTACTAGATAGTCGAGGCAATCCAACAGTAGAAGTTGATGTTTTACTTGATACCGGTGACGTAGGGCGAGCTATCGTTCCATCTGGTGCCTCAACAGGTGAACACGAAGCTCACGAAATGCGAGATGGCGGTGATAGATATTGCGGTAAAGGGGTATTAAATGCCGTTGAATCCGTAAATAATGAAATATATGATGCATTAGTTGGTTTTGATGCATTAGAACAAGCTGAAATTGATAATGCTTTAATTAAGCTAGATGGCACACAAAATAAATCAAGATTGGGTGCAAATGCTATATTAGGGGTTTCATTAGCTGTTGCAAAAGCTGGCGCATCTTCGCTTGATATTCCTTTATATAGATATATTGGTGGTGTTAAGGCGAACAAATTACCAGTGCCAATGATGAATATTTTAAATGGCGGAGAGCACGCTGATAACCCAATAGATATACAAGAATTTATGATTATGCCAATTGGTGCTAGTTGCTTTTCTGAGAGTTTAAGAATGGGAGCTGAAATATTTCATTCATTAAAATCTAGCCTTAAAAAAGCAGGGTTAAACACTAACGTAGGTGATGAAGGCGGATTTGCCCCAAATATTGGTTCATCTAGTGAAGCCTTAGACTTTATTATGGATGCTATTAATAATGCAGGATATAAAGCAGGCCAAGAAGTTGTTATTGCACTTGATTGTGCATCTAGTGAATATTACAAAAAAGGCAAATATGAATTAAAAGGTGAAGGTAAATCATTAACATCATCACAGCATGCTAATTATTTAAAAGATTTATGTGATAAATATCCAATCGTATCTATTGAAGATGGTATGGATGAAAATGATTGGAAAGGCTGGGCTGAATTAACTAAATTAATTGGTGATAAGGTTCAACTTGTTGGTGATGATTTATTTGTAACAAATCCAGTTAGATTACAACAAGGTATTGATGAAAATATTGCTAATTCAATATTAATTAAGGTTAATCAAATCGGTACACTTACTGAAACACTAGAAGCTGTAAATAAAGCTCATCTAGCGGGTTATACTGCTGTAATGAGTCATAGAAGCGGTGAAAGCGAAGACACAACTATTGCTGATTTAGCTGTTGCGATGAATTGTGGACAAATTAAGACAGGTTCATTATGTCGTTCTGATCGTATTGCAAAATATAATCAATTATTAAGAATAGAAGAAGAGCTAGGCGACACAGCAATTTTCGAGAAAGATTTTATAAAGTAATTTAATAAACAATATATTATGAATCAAAAAGCCAATACTTTAAATTAAGGTATTGGCTTTTAAGTTTAAATAATTAAAAAAATTATTTAATTTTTTGTTCTTTGTATAAAACATGTTTACGAACACGAGGGTCGTATTTCATTTTTTCCATTTTTTCAGTTAATGTGCGAGGATTCTTCTTTGTAACATAGAAGTGTCCAGTTCCAGCACTTGAAACTAATTTAATTTGTAAAGTAGTAGGTTTAGCCATTTTCCAATCCTTTTTTATTTAATATATTTGCTTCTAAAAATACTCTAAAATATTATAAAGTCAAGTATTTTTATTATTTTTTATTTTTATTTTTACGATATTTTTTATTTTTTTATTTTTTAAAAAAATTATTCTTTTTTTCTTTTTGTACTAGTGAAAATTCTAGCCCACCTTTTATTGGTGATACTTGTTGCAATTTAACATTTATTAAATCACCCATTCGGTATCTAGTTTTAGTTTTTCGTCCAATAATACAATGGTTTTTACTATCGTGAATATAATAATCACCACGAATATTTTTCAGGAACATTATACCTTCGGCGCCTGTTTCTATTAACTTTATAAACATTGCAAAATCGTTTACACCGCTTACTTTTGCATTAAATATTGATCCAACCTTATCTTGCATAAACAAAGATAAATATTTATCCATAGTTTCGCGTTCTGCTTTTTGTGCTGTTCGTTCTGTATTGGAAATATTTTCCGCAATTTCTTCAAATTTTTCTTTTTGTTCTCGTTTTAATCCGTCATTACCAAGGTTATATGCATCAATTAAAGCACGGTGAACTAACAAATCACTGTATCTACGAATTGGGCTAGTAAAATGACAATAATTTTTTAATGCTAGTCCAAAATGTCCAAGATTTTCAGGGCTATAAACTGCCTGAGATTGGCATCTTAATATAATATCTGATATAAAAGTAGAGTGTTCAGTATCTTTTGTTTTACTTATTATAGTAGAAAAATGCTTTGGGGTAATAGCACCATCTATTGGTAATTTCATATTAAATTCTTGTAATGCAGTATTAAAAGCTTCTATTTTATCTTTTGGTGGCAAATCGTGTACTCTGTACATTATATGATTTTGGTTTTTTTCTTGTAATGCAACTGCTGATGCAATATTAGCAGAGATCATAAATTCTTCTATCATTTTATGACTATCTAGCCTTGTTCTTGGCAAGATATCAATGATATTACTATTTTTATCCATAATAACTTGGTTTTCTGGAATATCTAGTTCTAGTGTATTTCTTTTTTTGCGGGCTTTGGATAATAATTTATATGCATTATACAAATTATCTATCTGTTGTTTTATATTTTGAGTTGTATCGCATAAATTACCCTCACAAGCATTCTGAGCCTGTTCATAAGTTAAACGAGCATGCGATTTCATTAAACCGCGAATGAATTTATAATTTATTATTTCACCATTATCATTAATATCAATCCATACCGCCATACAAGCTCTATCTTGGTTAGGAACAAGTGAACATAAATCATTACTAAGTTTTTCGGGTAGCATCGGAACAACAAGATCAGGGAAATATACAGAATTACCTCGTTTTAATGCTTCTTTATCCAATTCGGAATTATTTTTAACATAATGAGCTACATCAGCAATAGCTACTAATATTTTAAATCCATTATTAGTAGGTTCAGCATAAACAGCATCATCAAAATCTCGTGCGTCTGCACCGTCGATTGTTACAAGTGGAATTGTCCTTAAATCTGTTCTTTTATCAAGATTTGGCACAGTCATTTTTTGTGTTTCATCAATGATTTTTTTATCAAATACATTTGGTATATTGTGCTTTACTATTGATAACATAGAAAAACATCTAGCTTCATTTATTGAACCAATTTTTTCTACTACTACCGCATTTTTTTGTAATTTAGATTTACCTCTTTTAGGCATAGCAATAACCATATCTTTGTCTTGAGAATCTTGTGCATCATCTCTTTCTACAAAATATATATTACGATCTTTTTTATCACTGCTAATTAAATTAAAACCTTTTTGAGTTTTTTCTAAAACCCCAATAATATTTTTTTGGCTGTTAGTCAATATTTTGATAACTGTACAGGAATAAACATTTTCACTCTGTTTTGATATTCGTCCTAATATTTTATCGCCTATTTTCGGAGCAGGCTTACCTTGCACATATATTTCAGGAATTACATCATTATCAGTGCTTTCATCTGGAATACATAATATTTCGCCATCATCATCTATTTTACATACTTTAAATACACCGATAGATTTAACATCATCTCGGGTTGATGGTTTTTTATTATCTGTTTTTTTATTGTTTGGAATTTCCCCGTTTCTTTCCATAGCCTGTAAAAATCTGCGGAAATCTGCTCTGCAATTTTTCGGTACGCCAAGTTTTTCGGCCATCTCTTTTTTCCTGAATAACCCACCATTATTTAGGTATTCAAGTATTTTTTCTTTGCTAGGTAGTTTTTTATTCATTAACTAGATTTTTTCGCTTTTGTTTTAGACTTAGTCTTTTTTGCTTTGGCTTTTTTAGCCTTTGCCTTTTTAACTGGTTTTTTTTCCAGTTGCTTATTTATTACATCTATTGCTTTTTCTAATGTAATATCTTCAATATCAGTGTTTTTAGGAAGAGGGGCGTTAGTTTTTCCACATTTAACATATGGGCCATATTTTCCGGATTGAACAGTTATCTCTGTTTCTAGTTCAGGGTGGATACCAAGGCTTTTAGGTTTATTTTGTTTTTTCTTCTCTAATCCTTCTGCAACAATTTCAACAGCTTTGTTTATTCCAATTTCTAATATATCTTCTTCTTTTGGTAATGATATAAACTCATTTCCAATTTTTAAGTATGGACCAAATCGACCAATTGCACCAGTAATCATTTCTTTTGTTTCTGGATATATACCTATTTCTCGCGGTAATGATATTAATTTTATTGCCGTATCCAAAGATAATTCCTCTGGTGAAATATTTTTAGGTAATTGAGCTCGTTTTACTTTTGGTTCTGTTTCTAGTTCAATATAAAAACCATATGGCCCTTGTTTTAAAGTTAAATTATCTTCGCCTATTTGTCCCAATAATTTAGGGTAGGTTTCATTATTTGCTTCATTAGGTGCTTCTAGTGGCTTAGATAAGTTACATTCAGGATAGTTTTTACAAGCTATATATGCTCCAAACTTACCAAAATTTAACATCAATGAGTTTTCTTTACACTGTGGACAATTACGACTTTCTTCGGTTGGGAAGAAGTGTGAACCTAAATGTTTATCGATTTCTTTCCTAATGTCAGCTGGATTTATATCCATTGTTGAAGTGGTTATTGCAGAAAAGCTTTTCCAAAAATCTGATAATACATTTATCCATTTTGCTTCACCATCGGCGATATCATCAAGTTTTTCTTCTAATTGAGCTGTAAAGTCATAATTAAAGTAATCATTAAAGTATAAACTTAAAAATGTTGTTACTATTCGCCCACGGTCGTTTGCATAGAAACGGCGTTTTTCAAGATCTACATATTCGCGTTCTTGTAATACCTTTAATATGGAAGTATAAGTTGACGGTCTACCAATACCTAGCTCTTCCATTGTTTTGATAATTGTTGCTTCACTATATCTTGGTGGAGGACTAGTATATGATTGTTTTTTCTCAACTTCACCGGTAGGTTTCAACAATTGCCCTTTATTTAATTCAGGTAGTTTTTTGTCTTCTTCTTTTTTGCTATCTTCATCAATTTCTGCTTCATAAGCATAAAGGAAACCTTGGAATTTAATCACTGATCCATTCGCACGAAGTTTAGCTGTGTTATTCTCATTTTCAAAATCAATACTCGTTTGATTAATAACTGCCGACTTCATTTGACAAGCAACAGTTCTCTTCCATATTAATTCATATAATGCAAATTCATCTTTATCCAATGTGTTTTTAACACTTTTTGGAGTTATTGAAATATTTGTTGGACGAATTGCTTCGTGAGCCTCTTGGGCATTTTTAACTTTTGATTTATAAATTCTAGGTTTTTCGGGTAAGAAATCGTTTCCATAAACCGATGAAATAGTATTACGAATGTTGCCAATTGCATCATTTGCTATTGTAATACCATCTGTACGCATATATGTTATTAAACCTGTTTGTTCGCCATTAATATTTGCACCTTCATATAATTTTTGTGCAATCTGCATTGTTTTAGCAGGAGAAAAGTATAGTTTTTTCGATGCTTCTTGTTGCATTGTCGATGTTGTAAAAGGAGCATACGGGTTTCTTTTTGTTGTTTTTTCTTTAATATCAATAACTTTAAAGTCACCGTTTCCAATAACATCACTTGCTTTTTGAGCTTCTTGTTCGTTAGTTATTGAAAATTTTTCTTGTTTTACACCATTTAATTCATATAAACGAGCGGAAAAATCTATGTTATCTTCTTTGAAAGGAACAGATAATGTCCAATATTCTTTGGGTTTAAAGATTTCAATTTCAGCTTCGCGTTCACAAATTAACCTTAATGCAGCAGATTGAACACGGCCGGCAGATTTTGAACCTGGTAACTTTCGCCATAAAACAGGGGATAATGTGAAACCAACTAATCTATCAAGAGCGCGACGCGCTAGATAAGCACCAACTAAGTCCATATCAATGTTTCTTGGATTTTTGAATGCTAGTAAAATTGCATTTTTAGTTATTTCATTAAATGTAACTCTTTGAACAGATTTATTTTTTAATAAATTTTTTGATTCTAATTCTTCGGCAATATGCCATGCTATTGCTTCTCCTTCGCGGTCAGGGTCAGGAGCAAGTATAAGGTTTTCGGCATTTTTTAACTTATCTTTAATTTCGGCCATTCGTTTTTTGCCGTTACTAGACATTGCCCATTCCATAGCAAAATCATTATCAACATCAATAGCATTATCTTTTGATGGTAAGTCACGAACATGTCCGTATGAAGCTATTACAACATAATCACTACCAAGGTATTTATTTATTGTTTTTGCTTTTGCTGGTGATTCAACTATTACGACATTTTTTGCCATTAAATTTTTCCATTTCGTATTTGTTTTTTCTTTGTAATTATAAATATTTTACAACTTTGTCAAGTTTTTTCAATTTATCGTGATGGCAATAATTGAACAAGACCACTTGTTGTATACGATATAATTTCAACTAATTCTAGTTCAAGCAACACAGTTCTAACTATTTTAGCAGGTATATCTATTTGCCTTATTATTTCATCAACATCCATAGGATGATGGGTTAATAATTTTATTATATCCTGATGAACTTTATTAATTTCGCTTTCATCTAGTTTTGGAACAAAATCATCAGGGGTAAATATATTATTATTTATTGGATTATAATTTAAACTATTATTAAATACAGATAATTGATTTATTACATCATCTGGAACTTCGACTAACGAAGCAGTGCCATCTTTTATTATTTTGTTACAGCCTCGCCCGCGACTATCTGTTGGGTGAGCAGGGATTGCAAACACATCTCGCCCCATATCATTTGCCATTTTTGCAGTTATTAATGAACCTGATTTTATTTCAGCTTCCACAACTAATGTTCCCAACGACAATCCAGCAATAATACGATTCCTTGCAGGGAATAATTTTGCATTTGGTTTTGTTCCAATTGGCATTTCACTTATTACACAACCAACAGATATAATATCTTCGTAAAGCTTTGCATTTTCTTTCGGATAGGGTGTATTAACACAATTTCCCATAACTGCTATCGTGCCGGTTGAAAGTGAACCAAGATGAGCTTGTGTATCAATTCCCCTTGCTAGTCCGGAAACTATTGTTAAGCCAAAATTACCTAAAATTTCAGCATACCTATAAGCATAGCGACTTGCCATTGGACTAGAATTTCTAGCTCCGACGATAGAAAAAGATCTTTTATTAAGTAATTCAATATTTCCCTTAGCAAATATAATAGGCGGTAAGGAATTATAAGTAGTTAACATATATGGAAAATCTTCATCGCCTGAAATCAATATTTTTACATTTGTCTTTTCAGCTGTTTCAAATTCTTTGTTAATTTCGCTAATTTTAGGCGGTGATATATTTTTGCTATATCGTTTATTTATTTCTTGTAAATTTTCAAGTGCGCTTGTTGCACAACCAAATCTTGCCATAAGTTTATTGTATGTTACACTTCCTATATTTTTAGTGCGATACAGTTGTAACCTAGCAACTCTTTCTGTATTTTTCATATTATTTCTTTATCTTTATCTTAGGTTCTGTGCCGTTTATAAGTTGTGCTATGTTTTTTCTATGTTTTATTAAAGCCATAACAGTAATAATCGAAAAAGGTAAAATTAAATGATTTAATTTAAATATTATTGCTATGATAGGGGCGCTTATCAATGAAAGCATACCAGCAAGAGACGAGTACTTAAACATAAACGCAACTAAAATCCATATTGATATGACAATACTTCCTATTATAGGTGAAATAACGATGATAGTACCAATAGTTGTTGCAATTCCTTTGCCACCTTTAAATTTTAACCACAACGGAAAATTATGCCCAATAATCGCAAATAACCCAGCATAGACAGCTATGTTATTTTCCATTGCGAATTTTTTTGCTATTAATACAGCTATTCCACCTTTTGAAATATCTAGTATTAAAGTAATTAGTGCTAAAAATTTATTACCAGTTCTTAGAACATTTGTTGCCCCGATGTTACCAGAGCCGATTTTACGAATATCGCCATAACCAAATAAAAAACATAATAATAATCCGAAAGGAATTGACCCCAATAAATATCCAATTAATAAGTATTCCATAGCTTACCTATTTTTGTTTTTTAGTTGTCAATAAATCTAAACAAGCCATTCTCACAGCAACACCCATTTCAACTTGATAATTAATCAATGTTCTTTCAGCATCATCTGCAAGTTCAGCAGATATTTCAACACCACGATTAATAGGGCCTGGGTGCATTACTAACACATCCTTTTTTGCATTTTCTAGTCTTTCGTGATTTAAACCATATAATTTATGATATGCCTGTTTATCTGAGATTTTTGTTTCTTGCATTCTTTCCATTTGTAATCGAAGCATCATAATAACATCGCAATTTTTAATTCCCTCGTCCATATCATTAAATACACTAACTCCCCAACTATCTATGCCAGATGGTATTAATTCTTTTGGAGCAATAATATTTACATCTCCGCCTAACATTTTAATTAATTTTATATTAGAACGAGCAACCCTTGAATGCCTAATGTCACCGCAAATTGCAACTTTAATACCTTTTAAAGTTCCTAACTTATTGCGCATAGTAAGTGCATCAAGTAATGCTTGTGTTGGGTGTGAATTTGTACCATTACCAGCATTGATAACACAACAATCAACCATATCATCAATCATTTTTATGACACCGTTTTGACTATGTCTTATCACTATCACATCAGCTAGCATAGATTCTAGAGTTTTGATAGTATCCCTTAGAGTTTCGCCTTTTTGTAATGAAGAGTTAGAAACACTCATATTAACTGTATGCATACCTAATTTTTTACCAGCTAGCTCAAAACTCATTAAAGTTCGAGTAGAGTTTTCAAAAAACACATTAATAAGGCCTAGCCCTTGTAATTTATTATAAGGTACATTTCTTTGTCGGTTTTGTTTGGAATAAGTTTCAGCTAAATCTAGTATAGAGTTAACTTCCTCCACTGATAAATTTTCTATATCAATTATACTTTTATTTTTAAGTTTAGTCATACAATGAACCCCCTAATGTTCAATATTTTGTAAGTATTCTAATGCGCCTTGTAAAATAAACGAAGATGCCATTTTATCGACAGATTTACTTCTTTTTTCACGGCTCATATCAGCTTCTTTAATTAATATTTTTTCAACAGCTACCGTTGATAATCTTTCATCAAAAAATGCCATTGGAATATCAATTCCATTATAAGATAAGTTTAAAGCAAATTGCTTTGTCGATTGACATCTTTTTGATTTGCTACCATCCATATTTAATGGAAAACCTAATATTATTGCCCCGATATTATAATCGTGAATTACATTTTTTATTTCAATAATATCAGTTTTAAATTTTTTTCGTCTTATTGTTTTTATAGGACTTGCTACTCTAAAAGCAGGGTCTGAGACAGACAATCCTATTGTTTTTTCGCCTAAATCAATTCCCATTATTCGTTGTCCAGGCTTTAATAATTTTATTATATTTTGTGTTTCAGTTATCATATTAACTATTGTAATAAAATAAATTTATTAATATTACAAGTTTTTTATTTTAATATTACTTATATTTTGCTATATATATCACTATCAAAAATTTTCAATTTTAAATCAGAAAAGGTAAGTTATGTCTTTCAGTAATGATGATGTTAAAAAAGTAGCTAAATTATCTCGTATTCGTATCGATGATAAGCAACTTGAACAATACACAAATGATATTCAAAAAGTTCTAGGTTTTATGGAACAATTAAATGAATTAAATACAGATAATGTTGAACCTATGGCAAATCCACTTGATGGAGTTCAGGTTTTACGCAATGACGAAATAAAAGATGGTGGTTATCCTGAAACTATTGTAAATAATGCAACCGATGATACTATGAACTTCTTTACCGTTCCGAAGGTGGTGGAATAATGACTGATTTAACTAAACTTACAATATCTCAGGCAACAACTGGGTTAAAGAACAAAGATTTTAGTGCTGTTGAATTAACAACATCATATATAAATCAAATGGAAAAAACTGATAATCTTAATGCTTATATTACAAAAACAACCGATAATGCATTATCTCAGGCAAAAATTGCCGATGATAATATCGCTAGTGGTAATATGCGACCTATGGAAGGTATGCCAATTGCACACAAAGATTTATTATGTACAAAAGGTGTAAAAACAACAGCAGGCTCAAAAATGCTTGATAATTTTACACCAGATTATGAATCAACTGTATCACAAAAACTTGCTGAAAATGGTTGTATATCACTAGGTAAATTAAACTTAGATCAATTTGCAATGGGTTCAAATGGACAAAGCTCATTTTACGGTGGAACAAAAAACCCTTGGGGAAATGACTTAGTTCCTGGTGGTTCTTCTAGTGGTTCGGCTTGTGCTGTTTCGGCAAGATCTGCTATTGCTAGTACAGGAACTGATACTGGTGGTTCAATTCGTCAACCTTCGGCTTTTTGTGGTGTTGCTGGAATTCGTCCAACTTATGGGCGCTGTTCTCGTTGGGGAGTTGTTGCTTATGCATCAAGTCTTGACCAAGTCGGGCCGATAGGTAAAGATGTGCGTGATTGTGCTATTATGTTATCCAATATGTCTGGACACGATGAAAAAGATTCTACATCGGCAAATATTCCAGTGCCAGATTTTGAAGCTGTATTAACAGGCGATGTAAAAGGGCTAAAAATAGGTATTCCAAAGGAATATTATATTGATGATATGCCACAAGAAATTGCTAAAATATGGGATAATGGTAAAAAAATGCTTGTCGAAGCTGGTGCTGAAATTGTAGATGTTTCACTACCACATACAAAATATGCCTTACCTGCATATTATATTATAGCTTGTGCAGAAGCATCTAGCAACTTATCAAGATACGACGGAGTTCGTTACGGCCATAGAGTTAGTGGCAAAGAATTAGATGAAATGTACGAACTTACAAGATCAGAAGGTTTTGGTGAGGAAGTAAAACGCCGTATATTAATGGGTACATATGTATTGTCGGCTGGTTTTTATGATGCTTATTATATTAAAGCACAAAAGGTTCGTCGCTTGGTTGCAAATGACTTTAAAAAAGCATTTGAATCTGTTGATGCACTATTAACACCAATTACACCAAGTCCGGCCTTTAAAATTGGTGAAAATCAAGAAGATCCGGTAAAAATGTATTTAAATGATGTATTTAGTGTAACTTTAAATATGGCTGGTTTACCTGGAATGTCTGTGCCGGTTGGACTTAGTGACAGTGGCTTACCTCTGGGATTACAAATAATAGGTAAAGCATTCGACGAAGAAACTGTTTTAAAAGCAAGCTATGCCCTAGAAAAGCAAGCAAAATTTGATGCAACACCAAATATATAAGGAATAATTAACAATGACTGCTATAATAAAAGGAACTACAGGTGATTGGGAAATGGTAATTGGATTAGAAGTCCACGCACAAATTATTTCACAATCAAAATTAATGTCTTGTTCACCTGCATCATTTGGTGCACAACCAAACGAAAATGTAAGTTTTGTAGATTCAGCTTTTCCGGGTATGTTGCCAGTGGTTAATAAAGAATGTGTAAGACAAGCTGTAAGAACTGGATTAGCACTAGGTGCTAAAATCAATAAAAAATCCGTCTTTGCTCGTAAAAACTATTTTTATGCAGATTTACCACAAGGTTATCAGATTTCACAAGCAGACCAACCAACAGTTGGTGAGGGTGTTGTTACAATTGACTTACAAGATGGCACTACAAAAGAAATAGGTATTGAAAGATTGCATGTTGAACAAGATGCGGGTAAATCAATTCACGACCAACACCCAGAAAAATCATTTATTGATTTAAACCGTTCAGGAGTTGGATTGATGGAAATTGTATCAAAACCCGATATTCGCTCAGCAGAAGAAGCCGGAGCTTACTTCACAAAAATACAAACAATTGTACAATATATTGATTCTTGTGACGGTATTATGGCAAGGGGTTCAATGCGTGCTGATGTAAATGTTTCTGTTCGTCGTGTTGGTGATAAAAACTTAGGAACAAGGACTGAGTGCAAAAATATTAACTCTGTAAGATTTATCAAGCAAGCTATAATGGTTGAAGCTACTCGTCAGGTTGAAATTCTTGAAAACGGCGGAGTAATTGACCAAGAAACAAGACTCTTTGATGCTGAAAAAGGTCAAACTCGTACAATGCGTAGCAAAGAAGATGCTCACGATTATAGATATTTCCCAGACCCTGATTTATTACCAGTGGTTATTGATGATGAATTTATCAATGAATGTAAAGATAGTTTGCCTGAATTACCAGATACGAAGAAAGAAAGATTTATTAATGAGTTCGGATTATCTAGTTATGATGGTGCTGTTTTAGTTGCAAACAAAAAAAATGCCTCGTATTTTGAAAAAGTAGCAAGCGGTGTTAAAAACAAAAAACTAGCAGCTAACTGGGTTGTTTCTGAATTATTCGGTGCATTAAAAAAAGCAGAGCTAGATATAAATGATTGCCCTGTAAAAGCACAAGACCTAGCCGAATTAATTAGTTTGATAGAAGATAATACTATTTCAGGTAAAATTGCCAAAGAAGTTTTTGCTGATATGTTTAAAACTAGTAAAAAACCCGCTGTTATTGTCGAGGAAAAGGGATTAAAGCAAATTACAGATACTAGTGCAATTGAAGGCATTATTGATACTGTAATCACTGAAAACCCAAATCAAGTAACAAAAGTCAAAGAAAATCCGAAACTAATAGGGTGGTTCGTTGGTCAAGTTATGCAAAAAACAGCCGGCAAAGCTAATCCGGCTATGGTTAATAAACTACTAGCACAAAAATTGAAGTAGGTTCTAATGAGCAAAGGCATCATTTATGTTTTAACAAATCCTTCTATGCCAGATTGGATTAAAGTAGGAATAACAAAAAGATCAGATGTTAATAAAAGAATAAAAGAGTTATCAAGGCCAACAGGTGTTCCCCTTCCTTTTGATTTTTATTATGCAAAAGAGGTTAATGATTGTAAGAAAAAAGAAAGAGCAGTTTTTGATGCATATGGTAGTCTTGGCTTAAAAGCAGGTTCAAAAGAATTTATAAAAAAAGATTGCTTAGATCAGGTTGTAAATCTCATAGATAGTTATGATGGTGAAGTTGTTGAATTAAAAACAAATATAGACCAAGAAACCGTAAAAGAAATAAAAGAACAGGAAAAAAAGAATAAACAAAGGGAAAGGTTTCATTTTTCCATTGTCGGCCTTAATGTTGGTGATGAAATAAAATTTACAAAAGATGAATCAATAACAGCAAAAATTCTAGATAACAAAAAAAATATTTTATCTTTCAGAGATAAAAAAATAGGATTTAAAGATGCAACATCGATAGTATTAAATGAATTAGGTTATAATTGGAAATCTTTTCAGCCAGCCAGCTATTGGAGAGTTGGTGATGAAGTTAATTTACATCGCATGAGAATAAGACTAGAATCAGAATAAAACACTTTTTTTATTTTGCTAATTCCTACAATTTTTTAATAATTTACATTTATCTTAATGATTATGTGAACAGATATGCTTTTAAATCAATATAATTGATTGCTAAGGCAACTTTTATGCCTTTTATAGACTTATCAGTGAAACAAAAAAAACACCCCGAAAAGGGGTGTTTTTAATATTGGCATCTCCTAGGGGAATCGAACCCCTGTTTCCGCCGTGAAAGGGCGGCGTCCTAACCGCTAGACGAAGGAGACATAATGCGGTTGGTGCCTGAACACTACGCATATATATTATTTTACAGCCTTATAGTCAACTACTTTTTTTATTTTTTTTTATTATGGAGATGGATAGGTAAATTTTCTATGTATTTGCTCTATTTCTGTTAGTAATTCATTAGGTAAATCAGCACTTAAACTATCGATATAGGATTGCAAATGTTTAGTTTTTGTCGAACCTGTAATCGTTGATAATATGAATTGCTGGTTATTTACAAAACTAATAGCCATTTGAGCAGGGCAGATGTTATATTTTTTTGCTAGATTTACATATTCATTAGTTGCATCAAGGCTTTCCTTGTTGGTGTATCTACTATAATAATCGGGGCGTAAATCATAGCGTGAATTTTTTACAAAACCATTAATATGTTTACCTGTTAAAATTCCACCACCTATTACAGAATAAGCCATTAATCCGATTTTTTCGCGAATTGATATTTCAGCCATTCCAACTTCATACGAACGATTTAACAATGAATAAGGATTTTGACATACAACAGGACGAGGTAAATTTTCTTTATCTGCAATTTGAATATATTTCATCAAGCCCCAAGCTGTTTCATTTGATACACCGTAATGCCTAATTTTTCCTGATTCTATTAATTCGTTCATTGTTTCAATAGTTGATTGTATATGCTTATTAACATCGAAATCTTCTTGTTGATGAACATATCCCAATTTTCCAAAGAAATTGGAATTTCGTAAAGGCCAATGCACTAATAAAATATCTATGTAATTTGTATTTAATCTTGATAGTATTTTATCGACACTAGATTTTATAGTTTCTCCGCTTAACGGATTAATACAAACCCTTGCAGGGCCAACTAATTCATTAAGTTGTGACATTGGTCCCATAACTTTACTTACAATAACTAAATTATCACGATTTATTTTATTGTTTTTCATCCACTTACCAATAAACATTTCTGTGTGGTGTGCATTATGATGCTCATCTGCTGGTGATGGATATAATTCAGCTGTGTCGATAAAGTTTATACCATTGTCTATGGCCATATCTAGCATCTGTGAAGATTCTTGAAAATTATTTTGTGCGCCAAAAGTCATCGTTCCTAATGATAAAAGTGACGTTTTTAGGTTTGTGTTATAAATTTTATTATATTTCATTATTTTTTATCTTTACTTCTTTTATTATGTTGATTTAGTATAAATCCGAGTTTAATTATTAATTAAGCAAAACACAAACGAAATAAAGGAAAAAATATGAAAAAACTACTATCTTTACTAACTCTTGCAATTCCTAGCTTTGCTTTTTCTCATTCAAGCGAATTACATACATCTTCTGACTTTTTATCTGATCATTTTTTCACGGAAATTGATCATATCACAATGACTGCAATAGGCTTTATTGCATTATATATAGTTACTAAGCGTATTTATAATAAAGTTAAATCAGATAAATAACCTTAAACTAGCTAAATATTAGTCAGGAGTATTAATAAATAATACTCCTTTTTTTATATCCAGCCTTTTAATTCATTTTTAACAATATCACACAACATATCAATGCTGTCATCACTATCATTAAGGCAAGGTATATAAGAAAATTTTTCACCACCAGCATTTATAAAATCGTCTTTTAACTCCTCGCATATCTCTTCAAGGGTTTCAAGGCAATCACTAGCAAAAGCAGGGGCTATTATTGATATATTTTTAACACCCGATTTTCCAAGTTTAATTAATGTTGCATTTGTATATGGCTTTACCCATTCTTGTTTACCAAAAATTGACTGAAAAGTTGTTATAAACATATCTTTGTTAAGTGGTGATACCTGTGTAAGTAGTCTAGATGTTTTTTTACAATGACAAGGGTATGGATCACCTTTTTTATGATATTGACGAGGTATACCGTGATAACTTAATATTATTTTTTCTGGTTTAAAATCAATGGTTTGCAGGTGATTATTAATAGAATTATTTAATGCTTCTATATATTTTTTATTTTGAAAATAAGGCCTTGCATAACGAATAGTTGGTTGGCGACGCATTTTTCCAAGGCATTCATTAACCTTATCGACTACTGTTGCTGTTGTTGCTGATGAATATTGTGGATACAATGGGATTACAAGTATTTCTTTAATTCCATCATCTTTCATTTTTTGCATAACACTGTAAATTGATGGGTTACCATACCTCATAGCAAAATATGTTGGTATTCCCAATTTTGCTTGCATTTTTTCAGCTTGATTACGGGTATTAACAAGTAGAGGGCTTTCATTTTTATCTCTATCCCAGATGCTAGCATATCCTTTTGCTACATTTGGCGAGCGGAACGGCAATACAAATAACCTAAGAATTATTTGCCAAATAAATTTGTTTAATTCAATTACTCTTTCATCAGACAAAAATTCCTTTAAGTAAACCTTAACTCCTTTTGTTGTCGGTGAATCAGGAGTTCCAAGATTTACAATTAAAATACCAGTTTTGTTTTTTTTAATTTTGTTCTTACAGTGTTTCATATCTTTATTGTTTATGCCTTGATCATTTTGTAATTTTATCAATAATAACTTAAATTATTATTGTAATTCTTAGCCTATAATGCTTGTTTTTTTTAATATATAGGATTATAATATAATGAATTATTAAAAGCAACAATAAGAAAAGGTAATTCTAATGGTAAAAATACAAGGTTCAATACCTGCGTTAATAACCCCAATGCTAGACAATCGTGAATTTGACAAAAATAGTTTTGAAAAAATGATAGATATGCATATCAAGAGTGGAACACACGGCATTGTACCTATGGGAACAACTGGGGAAAGTCCGACACTTTCACATTCAGAACATAAACAAGTAATTGATATGGCCATAAGCCTTGCATCAGGTAAATTACCAATTATTGCTGGAACTGGCTCAAATAGTACTCGTGAAGCTATTGAACTTACGACTTATGCTAAACACGCAGGTGTTGATGCAGCTTTAATTGTAGTGCCTTATTATAACAAACCAAATCAAGAAGGTATGTATCAACACTTTAAAGAAATAGCACAAGAAGTTGATATTCCTATTATAATTTACAATATACCGGGGCGTTCAGTTGTAAAAATGGAAGTTGAAACAATAGCTAGACTAACAAAAGATTTATCAGGTGCTTTTATTGGTGTAAAAGATGCTACCGGAGATCCGCAATTCACCAAAGAATTATCACAGGCTGTAAATGATGATTTTATAAGTTTGTGTGGCGATGATGGTTTATATTCAGATTTTTATGCAAATGGTTCTATTGGCACAATATCTGTAACATCGAATGTTATCCCAAAGCAAATGGCTGAATTACATAATTATGCATTAAATAATCAGATGAAAGAATTTGAACAATTACAACAAAAGTTAATGCCTTTGCACGATATATTGTTTGCTGAACCAAATCCATCACCTGCAAAATATGCTATGTTTAAGCTAGGCATTATAAACTCACCGCAGGTTCGCTTACCGTTAGTTCAATTATCTGATGAAACAAAAAGTAAAATTGATAAAATACTAAGTGACCTTAAATTAATATAAGAATAATTTGTTACTATGACTAAAAAAAAATCTAATGATAAAAATAATAATGAAAAGATTATAGCTAATAACCGTAGAGCAAAATTCGATTATGAAATAATTGAAACCTATGAAGCTGGTATATGCCTTACAGGTAGCGAAGTTAAGTCACTAAGAACAAGTAGCGTTAAACTAGACGATGCTCACGCTCAATTTACTAAAAACAATGAACTTGAAATAGTTAATTTACATATTAGTGAATATAAAAATAATGCTAAAATATCAGTTCACAAAGAAAATCGTCCAAGAAAATTACTTTTACATCGTCGTGAAATTAACAAAATAATATCTAAAATTTCAAAAGATGGCCTTAGCGCAATCCCGTTAAAATTGTATTTCAATCAAAAGGGGTTAGTTAAATTGTTGCTAGGTATCGGCCGAGGCAAAAGAAATGTTGATAAACGAGATAGTATAAAAGATCGTGAATGGAAAATTAATAAACAAAGAACATTTAAAAATTTTAATCATTGATTTATTTTAAAAATGTGTTAGTTATATTGACTTACTATATATTAGTTGATAATATTAACTATAATTAATTATAAAAAGGATTTAGTTATGGCTCGCGTTACTGTTGAAGATTGTGATAAAAAAGTAGACAACCGTTTTGACTTAGTATTAATGGTTGCACATCGTGCTAGACAAATTTCGGGTGGTTCACCTGAACTTGTGGAACGAAATAACGACAAAAACACAGTAATAGCATTGCGTGAAATTGCAGATGGTAAAATTGCTCCTAACGATTTAAACGAAGCTTTAATTCGATCTTATCAAGAAGTTAAAACTGTTGATGCACCCGATGAAGTTGAGACTGCAACAGTTATAAATGAAATACCTGATGATAATGAATTAATTTCTGATGATAATGATTATAAAGAAATTTCTAATGTCATTGCTGATAGTAATGATGTAACTGAGGCTTCTGGTGGTTTTGAAGATGTTGCTGAAGCTGAATTAGTAGACTAGTTCAAAAAAGGGGTAATTCGTTTGAATTTTGAAAAAGAATATAAAACCCTCGAAAATATAATAAAATCGTACAATAATAACTTTGATAGTGATGTTTTGTATCGCGCCTTCAAATTAGGCGAAAAAGCACATCAAGGCCAATCCAGAAATAGTGGCAAACCTTACTATTCTCATTGTATCGCTGTTGCAAAAAATCTTGCTGATAAAAAAATGGATTTAGACACCATTATAACGGCATTATTACACGACACAGTAGAAGACACAAGCGTAACAATAGAAGATATAGAAAAGCAATTTGGGACTGATGTTGCAAATTTAGTTGCAGGTGTTACAAAGCTTGAAGCTTTGGAAAATAGCACAGAAATTACAAAACAAGGTGAAAATTTCCGTAAGCTTTTATTAGCAATGAGCGATGATATTCGTGTATTATTAGTAAAATTATCGGATAGATTACATAATATAAAAACCCTTAAATACATAGAAAAATATGAAAAAAGAATGCGCATAGCAACGGAAACTATGGAAATTTATATTCCACTTGTTGCTAGGATTGGCATTCGTGATTGGCAAGAACAAATGGAAGATATATGCTTTTCCATTTTAAATCCAGATGCACATTCCTCAATCACTAAAAGATTAAATGATATTTACAAAAATTATGGTGACAGTGCCGTTGAAAATATTATTTCTGAATTATCGCAATTAATTACAGATGCCGGCATAGATTGTAAAGTTGAAGGGCGAAAGAAAAGCGCTAGTTCAATTTGGCGAAAAATGAAAAATAAGCATGTTGGTTTTGAACAATTATCAGATATAATTGCTTTTCGTATAGTTCTTGAAAATATCGAAGATTGTTATCGTGTTCTTGGTCTAGTTCACGCAAAATATAAAACAATCCCCGGCAGGTTTAAAGATTATATCTCGGTTCCTAAAAATAATAACTATCAATCATTACACACCGGAATTATCGGGCCATTAGGTCAAAGGATTGAAATACAAATTCGTACAAAAGAAATGCATGATTTTTCTGAAATGGGTGTTGCGGCTCATTGGAATTATAAATCTGATAAAAAAATTGATATAGGTAAAGAGGGAAAAAGTTATCGTTGGTTAAGAGAATTATTAGAAATAATTGAAAATTCTGGTGAATTCGATGAATTTTTAAAAGAAACAAAGATTGAAATGTATTCAAAAAATGTATTTGTTTTTTCGCCAAAAGGCGATATCTACAATTTACCTAAGGGAGCAACTACTATTGACTTTGCATATGCAGTTCATTCAAGGGTTGGTGATAAAGCAGTAGGGGCTAGAATTAATGGTAAGGTAATGCCAATTAGAACAGAGTTAAATAACGGCGATCAAATTGAAATTATTACACAAAGTAATGCTGAGCCAAAAGAATCTTGGAAGTCTTTTGCGGTTTCTGGAAAAGCTCGTTCAGCAATTCGTTCTTTCATTCGCAATAAAAAAAGCAATGAATACATTGAAACCGGTAAAAATATGATTTTTAATGAATTTAATTCTGAGGGTGTAAAATTAAATGATGAGCACTTGGAATCTTTATATAAAAAATATAATTGTAAAGATTTAAATTCTTATTATATTCAATTGGCCGAAAATAATATTAGCTTAAAAGAAAGCTTACATTTTATATATCCAGAATTAAAAAATAAAAAACAAGCTAATAAAATTAAAGTCAATAAAAAGAGTTCTGTTCCTGAATTAAAAGGAAAAGCTAGTATGATAGGTGGCTTAATAGATGGTATGAATGTTCGTTTCCCTAAATGTTGTCACGCTATACCTGGTGATAAAATAGTTGGAATCGTGTATACAGGACAAGGTATTAGTATTCATAACATTAACTGCCAAGAGCTTAAAAAAGAAGAAGATATACAAGCAAAAAGTATTGATGTTTATTGGAAAGACTACCAAAAAATAGATGATGAAGAAAAAAATGATATAAAATTCACGGCTAGAATTAATGTAATATTTTCAAACACAACTGGTTCATTAAATGAAATTACTAATACCATTAATAATTTAGGGATTAATATTGTTGATTTAAAAGTTTTAACTAGAACAGAAGAGTTCTGGGATGTTGATATCGATGTAGAAGTAAAAAAATTGGAAAAATTGACAGAATTAATAACATCTATTAGGATTATTAAAAATATCTATTCAGTTTCTAGGGTTTAAAATGTTTAAAAGAAAAAAAGAAAAAAATTTTTGGCGTAAATTATCGGATTTTATATATCCTCGCATTGGTGTTAACAGATCAATGAAATACACAGGTCACAGATTAGGCAGAATGAATTCTAGTCCATATAAAATTGCTTGTGGATTTGCTTGTGGAGCAGGAATTTCATTTACTCCTTTTTTGGGTTTACATTTTATTTTATCTGGTATTATGGCATATCTACTGCGAGGTTCTATTATTGCCTCTGCAATAGGAACATTTATTGGTAATCCTTTAACATTTCCTTTTATTTGGGCCTTAGTATATTCGACCGGCTCACTTATGGTTGGCGTAGATACATCTGCTCATAATATTGGTGAATTATTTAATTTTGCACTTGAAAAGATTTCTGAAATTAATAGTTGGCATTTATTGTTTTTAAGTGATTATTCCACCGCCATTAATACAGTTAGTGATTATTTAAAAATGTGGAGCGATTTATTTAATGTACTTTATATATTTATAATTGGTTCATTGCCTTGGGTTGCGATTGTTTGGTTTACATTCTTTATTTCTATTTATATATTAGTTAAAAATTACAAAGAAAAAAGAAAATTCAGAAAAAAGAAAAATTAATATGATTATTGGAATAGGTAATGATATTGTTACAATCAAGCGAATTGAAAATAGTTTAAAAAAATTTGGTGATAAATTTTTAAATAAATATTTCACTGACAATGAAATATCATATGCGAAAGCTAAAAAGGGTAAAAATTATTATGCGTCAATTGCCTCTGCTTGGGCTGTAAAAGAAGCGACAGCAAAAGCAATGGGAACCGGTATAAGCAATGATATCACTCTATCAAGTATATCCTTAAACCGCGATTCAAATGGTAAACCTTTTGTAATCTTAAAAAATGGAGCATTGAATAAATTAAACTTATTGTCAGACGGTAAAAATTATCGTATCTTTGTTTCAATAACTCACGATGCCGGATTAGTTTGTGCTGTGGTAATAATTGAAAAGGAATAATCTAATGAATAAAAAAAGTATATTATCAGACATTAGAACTGTTTTAGAAGCATTACTAATAGCAATGGTTATAAGATCTTTACTAGTACAACCATTTACAATTCCTAGCGCCTCTATGTATCCAAATCTTATGGTTGGTGATTATTTTTATGTAACAAAATATACTTACGGATTTAGTCGTTATAGTTTTCCATTTGGAGGATATTGGTTGCCTGATTTCGGAAGAGTCTTCTCAGATAAGCCAAAAAGGGGTGATATAGTTGTTTTTAGGGTTATTGACAAAGATCAAGATTATATCAAACGAATAATAGGCTTGCCAGGTGATGAGATAAAAATCGAAAATGGCAGAGTTTACATAAATGATAAAATACTACCGAGAAAAAGATTAGCAGATAGTAATTATAAAGGTTATAAAGTAGAAACATACTTAGAAACTCTACCAAGTGGCAAATCATATAAAATATGGGAAGTTGGTGGCGATAGTTCGTTTTCCGATAATACAGGTTCGTATACTGTGCCTGAAAATCATTATTTTATGTTAGGTGATAACCGAGATCAATCTAGCGATAGTCGTTTTTCTGATGTTGCTTTTGTTCCATTTGATGCTTTAATCGGCAAGG
>Ga0315320_10000262_pt1 | contig 42232 bp, 39 predicted proteins | sample M140m21515metaG_FD_203458 | JGI IMG/M metagenome (GOLD analysis project Ga0315320, IMG submission 203458) | Ammonia-oxidizing marine archaeal communities from Monterey Bay, California, United States - M1 40m 21515 | ecosystem: Environmental > Aquatic > Marine > Coastal | place: USA: California... | reverse complement strand
ACCCTCATCCGAGGGAACCGTACACCGATACACGCCGGAATCGAAACCACCGTCCGAATCAGAATCAACGTCCGAATCGAGGTCGGACCCACCGTCATCCGAATCAGCACCACCGTCTGAATCAGCAACACCGTCTGAATCAGCACCACCGTCTGAATCAGCACCACCGTCTGAATCAGCACCACCGTCTGAATCAGCACCACCGTCTGAATCAGCACCACCGTCTAAATCAGTACCACCGTCTGAATCCGTACCACCGTCTGAATCAGAATCGACGTCGGTGGAGGCGTCGTGGATCACAATCTCGATCTCGGCAAAGCCCACAGAGCGGCATTCCCACAAAATGGGAGCGTTACCGGTGCGATGGGGAACATTCACCGCCCCACCACCATCCAGCAAACCAGACGAGATTTGCTCGCCCGTAAGCTCGGCAACATCGTTGCCATCCGACCACACTGCGTTGGGCAACTCGGAACTGGTCGTTGATGCCACAAAGTCACCGCTCTTGGCTCCCGCTGCCACAAACCGAAGCCCATAGGAACCCGGTTCAACCGGTACTTCCAACGCGCTCAAATCGAATGTGTAGAACTGTTCTCCTTCGGGCGTTTCTGTGGTCACAGGAAAGAAGAGTTCAGGCTGATCCTCCCATGAGGGGACCACCACCACCGGCACGGTCTGTTCGCCTGTATGGTCATTCTGTACCCGAAACTGAACAGACCCTTGAATCCCTGGCCGACCCGTGGAGACTTCTAGGCTATGGTCACCGGCCCGATAGGTCAGACCATCGGCCAGACCATCAATGTCATCGACGGACACTCGAACCAACGCAGAGGCAAGGGATGAACATGGGGGCATCGGCTCATCGTCTTCCGGCCCAGCATCGATGTCGTCATCGATGTCGTCATCGATGTCGCCATCGATATCATCCGGTTCTCCGGTGTCCTGAGCCTCGATGACCAGAAAGCTGCGACCCTCCGGAGCGCTTGATATTCCATCCACCGTCTGCCGTACGATGACCATCCACGGTTTTCCGACCGCGTACGGCTTTAAAACGCTATCGGTCACTTCATGGGTGTTCAATGTTGATTGGGGCATCCCATCAAAGGACCACCAATACTCGAGGGTCGCGTCGGGATGATCGGATTCCACATCGACCCAAAAATCTTCATTCGGTGTCACGTGTTCCGGCCAATAGGTAAACCGAGGCCCATCCAGCTCCCTCGTGCACCCCACAAGCACCATTGCACCCAGTATCGTCCACATCTTCATCATCAAAACATCGGCACCGTAAAGATGACACCCGTGGCGGTGAGAGCGGCACCCAAGCCGGCTCCCACAAACCCCGTCGTACGCGCACTCCGGTGGTCGAGCTCGCGCGTGTACGCGGATTTGGCTCCCGCGAAGTCACCTTCGCTCGCAGCTTGTTGAAAGTTGTTAGAAGCCGTCTCTATATTGGCACCCGATTGAAGCGCTTTAACGAGTGAAAGAACCGTTCCTGTGAGCGCACCCACCGTCAACCCGGAAGCCACCCACGCCATCGGGCGAACACCAGCTCTACCCCGCACCGTACCGGCCGAAAACTGCAAGGTTTCCCAACTTCCAATGCCAGACGCGGTTCTCCAAATTCCGTCTCCATGGGCCACATACACCGGTGTACCGGATTCGTAGGAGGCATTGATAATGCGCGACAACTCTTGTTTGCCCTCATCGGTGGTGACTTGGGCCAACGCATCCGCGCGTATCAACTCGGGCAAGAACACCTTTGGACGACTTTCCGGCTCCACTTCGAGCCTGTAGCCAACCACGCCTTGAGGCCCATTTACCTGCAACACATGAGACCCAACCGAAGCCTGTAGAGGTCCCGAAGTGGTCACGGGAACCGCATTGAAAAACAATCTGGCATCTTCGGCTTCTGCACTCGGCAACGACGGCGTGATTTCAATCTCGATGGTGCTCGCAGAGACCAATACACTTCGCGCCCCTTCCAACACATCCTTCCCATCGATCGGGTACTGTTCATCCCATTGAAGATCAGGGTCAAAGCGAACCGCATGAGAGAAATGCTCCCACGCCTTGGCTTGATCCTTGTTCTCCGTCGCGATGACCCCTTGCAAAAATCCAATTCGTGCAGCGACTTGAGCATCGATCCGTTCGTCTAAACACACGAGGCTCTGGTGAGCTTGAGCCAGCGCTTCACTGGCTACATCCAGCTTCATGTACATCAAGCTGCTCTCGGCCGAGGCCACGGATTCAGACACTGTTTCCAACTGAACCGGTGAGGAACCGCATGGGGTCAACCCTCCTTTACCCGACCATTGTGGAGCCATGCTCGCCCGGAATGCATCAAAGTGCGTCACGGATAGGGTGACGGGATCAATATTGGCCACATCAGAGATGGACGCCCGAACCGCAGCTTCATCTGCACGATGAAGCACCACTGGTTCCGCCAGCGCCACTTGACCCCACAATATCGATAACCACAGCATGATGAGAGCCTGCTCCGCAACGCACACAGCGTAGCATGAAGCGCATACTACTGCTCTATTGGCAAACCGTTCCGGTCGTAAAGTTCCAGCATAGAACCTTGTCTTCACCCGGCTCAAGCGAAACGGTCATGCTCTTGGGTGGAGTGTCATCGGGAAGCTGCCACACCACACGGTGATTGCCTGGCGTCAACTCAACATTCTTCACCCAGGTTTTACCCATTCCCCTTCCATCAATGGTCACGGATGAGCGAGGGATACTCGTAATGGACAAATTCGCAGGGCCCACGGCCGGTTCTGGCTCCACAGGAACCACTTGTGCGGCGGGTGGCGCGACCACAGCCGTCGGTTCTGGAGCGGCTGGTACCGGTGGCGATGGAGCAACCACTGGGCGTGGTGCGGTTCGCCGTGCTCGCTTTGCTGGCTGAGCCACTGGGACCACCGGCTCAGGTGCCTCCGCTTCATTCACCGCTTCTATACTCTTTGTTGCAGGCTGCTGGGGCGTCTTGATCGCAACTTCAACCTGCGTTCGAGCCTCTTGCAGTGCGGTGGTCGCCTCCTGAACCGCTGGTGGTGGGCCTCCTACATCGACGCGGACGTCAGAATCCGAAGAGGTCAAGACCATTGCGGCGAGACTTACAACAACCGCCAAAACCACCGTCATTACCGTCAAAAGAACCTTTGAAGTCGGACGTTCCGCCGGGTTCGTCGTCGCAAAAGCAGGCTTCTCTCCAATCCGTTCACCGCTGGTGGTGAACCAGGTCTCTTTGGGGTTGATGGTGGTGTTTTCGACCACGAGAGCCGGAGCGACATGACCGGTTGATTCTGGAATCCCACCATCAAAGAAAACCGTGCCTTCTGGTGTCGAAGGCATGACCACCCGGTAGTCCGGGGCAATCTCAACACCGAGGGATCGCAGCGCCTCATACAATGCCGCAGACATCTCAGTCGCGGAGCGGTACCGGGAATCGGGCTCATAGGAGCATGCCTTCGCGACAATCTCACTCAGCGCCTTGGGCACACCCACAAACAGTTTGGGGTGCAGGGCTTCGTTGTACAGATCGAAGGGTTCTTTACCGGTAAGCAAGGCAAACAACGATGCACCCGCCGCAAAAATATCTGCGGTTGGACCCAAGCCTTTCGCATTTTGTCGTTGCTCCGGTGGCATGTAGGCCAAGGTCCCCATCACCGCACCGGTCTTGGTAAAGGATCGTTCGTCCTCCTGCATGTGGGCAATGCCAAAGTCCGTGATCTTCACAATTCCATCGAGGGTCAGCAGCATGTTGTGCGGTTTGATGTCCCGATGAACAACCCCCCGGTCATGGCTCGCCTGCAACCCAGCGAGCGCACCCAACATGATGGGGCCCGCCACATCGGGCGGTTGCGGACCATCCTTGTCCATCAAGTCGATGACCGCTCCACCCTCCACCATTTCCATGACAATGTAGGGAGTATCGGACTCCACACCCACATCAAAAACGGTCACAATATTGGTGTGACGCAACTTGGCCATGGCCCGCGCCTCCGCCAAAAAGCGCTTGCGAAGTTTTTCACTGCGGCACAACGCCGGTGACAGCACCTTCACCGCACGATTCACTTCCAACATGGTATCGAAGCCGCCATAAACCGTCGCCATACCACCTTGCCCCAGGGTATTTTCAAGCGTGTAGCGGCCGTTGGCCAATGGGGCAGGTGTTTCTGACACGGGCGAATCCTCGGTAAGCATCATAGTCGATTTTGTAGGAGTCAGGAGCGACTGACCGTATGGTTCCGGATGTATTGATCGTTGGGGCGGGGTTGGCCGGAAGTAGTGCCGCCGCTCATCTGTGTGAGATCGGAACGGTCATGCTCCTCGAGCGGGGCGCAAACGCCGGTTCCGAAGGGGCGGCACAAAATGCCGGCCTGGTTCGCCGTATGGATGCAGAACCCTGCGATCGGGCCCTTGCCCAACGCACACACCACTTCTTGGCCACCACCGCCATCGAATGGGGGCACACCGATCTGTCCACAGCACCGGGCGCCGTCCTGGGACTGGTTCGTGACCCATTGTGGCTCAACAATGCCCGCGCACACCTCTTGTCAGAAGGCGTGCGTATCCACCCCATCGATGCCGCGACGGTTCCACTCTTGACCGACTCGGTCGTCTCTCACGCATGGCACCTGCCCGATGAGCGGGTCACAGATGGGCCGCGGCTGGTCTCCGTATTGCTGCAACGGGCACGATCTCGTGGAGTGCACCTGCGTCTGAACACCCCGGTGGAGCGACTGCTCATCGAAAACGGGCGGTGTCGTGGTGTCCAGACCAACAACGGACCCCTGTATGCCGGCAACGTGGTCCTCGCGGCCGGCGCATGGTCGGGACAGCTCGCCCAACAAGCGGGCCTGGTGCGCCCGCTCACTCCATTGAGAAGAATGGCGGCCATTATCGATGCGCCGCATCCATCCGAACATCCGTGGTGTTGGCTTGATGATGTGGGCTTGTATGCAAAACCTCATGAGGGGGGCTGGATGGTGAGTCCGTGCGATGAACACCCTACACAACCCCCGGCGTCCGGAAGTTCTACGGGCATCCCGTCGGTGCACCAACAACAACTCCTAGAGAAAAAAATCCAACACCTGCTTCCCTCCCTGGCCCATCACCCCATTCGACACAGTTGGACCGGGCTTCGCACCTTCGCGCCCGACAGAAGGCCCCTGCTCGGCGCAGATGGAGAGTGTGAGAATTTGTGGTGGGCGGCCGGGCTGGGCGGAAGCGGACTGAGCAGTTCCATCGGTATCGGCGAAGCACTACTTTGCTGGATGAATGGCAAGGACACCCCGTGGTTGGATTCCACGGGTCTACAGCCCAACCGAGTTCAGCTGCGAAAATGGCCCATTCTTCCCAATGGCGATCCCCAGCATGCTCGGCTGATCAGTACCTAGTCTTGGCGCTCGAGCTCAATATCTCCGGCCAGACCGCCCAGGGAACAATCACCCTTGATTTCACGGCCGCTCAGTTCGCCTGAGATCACAAATACATCGTCCTCGTTGCGGCCGTCATCAAACTGGATTTCCACCTCGACCTTACTGCCTGCCTTCGCTCCATCCAAAATGCCTGTGGAACGCATGTCTCCATCGTCCACAACTTCGCCGGTACCATTGATATCGCCCTTTTTCACATCTTCAATTTCGAGCGTCACATCGAAAGAAGAGAGCTGACCCGAGACGGTGTAGGTGCACTCACCTTCCCAGTCACCGACAACAGAACCACCACAACCGATCATAGGAACACAGAACAAAACAGCAAGGCGCTTCACGAAACCTCCAAGGCGCATACACCATACACCGTCTTGCCTACACCTCGCCAGAACATGATGAGCACATCTGTGATTGCCAAGCACAGACCTGTATTCGAACCGAAGCAATGCTACTGTGGGTGCTGAGAACAGCGGGAGGTAGAGGCCATGGCTGGAACGAACCGATACGGAATCGGCATGTATCAGCGGGTGCTTGCAGTGGGATCAACCCCATTTGAGCGAATCTCTACGATGTATCTGGGCTCCCTTCGAATCACCAAACAAGGGCTGAAAGCGGTCAATTCAGGGGAGGTCGCCTATGCCGAAGAGAAAGCCGAGAAACTCCACGCCATCGTCCAGCGATTAGATCAAAGCTTGGATTACGATATCGCACCCGAATTATGCCAGAATCTGTCCAAGCTATACGGCCATATTATGGCCCGGTTGAGCGACGTGACCATCGGAACCGACCCGGCGATTTTTGAAGAGATTCACAGCCTACTCAACACCTTATGGGTGGGATTTCAAGAAGCGCATGCGCGCACTTCACCCTAAATCATCGCTTATGGGCATCCCCCTCCACCGACGTTTATTGTACGGCCTTGTCGTCGCCGCATTCCTACTCGCGGCCACAGAGACGCTGCTGCGGGTGGTCGTACCCAAAGATCAGTGGCAGCTTTCATGGGAACGAGAAGATGGGCTCTTGCTGTATCGAAGTCGATCCTATGTCGGGGGACCGGTCGATCCGGTAGAACGTCAACAATGGCGAACAGGAGAACTCACCACTCGGCCAGGCACCGATGCCGTTCAACACGATGGAAAACACCCCTGGCGGGTGCGGACCAATGCTGAAGGTCTGCGCGAAGATCAAGAGATTCCCTCCACCCGAGTCGCCACACGCCAAATGCTCGCGATTGGAGACAGTTGGATGTTTGGGGTCAGCGCCGGGCAAGGACGAACACTGACCGATCATCTTGAGCGACTTCTACCGCCCTTACTGAACATCGATACCGTACAGGTCGTCAACGGTGGAATTCCGGGTGCCAATGCCTTTCACATGCTGAGACGATGGCACTACCTTCGGGATCGCATGGTCATCGACGACCTGATCCTTGGCCTCCCCCACAACGCCCCAGATCCGGACGTTCCCGCCGCACGACGCGCTTGGTACCAAAACACCAAAGGACTCCCTACAAGTTCTCTTCGAATGGTTCAAGGGCTGAGACGATTGCTGCTGCCATTGAACCGCCCCCACTACCCCGACCTCCTTGCCGACAATGAAGACCGTGACGAATATGCGATGACGATGGCGGATTTATCCACCATTGTGACCGATGCACATGCCCGAGGCATTCGGGTTTGGCTTGTATTGTGGCCAAACGACATGGTGGCAGCGCAGCAACCGGGAATGGATCTATCGAAATGGGTCCGACCCTTGGCGGAACAGCTCGATGGCTATGGAGGCCACGCACTGTCTGCGAGGCGCTGTTGGGGGTTCGAAGACACCTGGCATCCGTCCGAAGCCGGCTATGCAGCCATCGCACAAGAACTCGCACCCATCATTGCTGGGGGCCCATCCTCGGGTGTGTTGAGAAACATCATTCCCTGTTCTGATGGAGTGGGTGGTCACTGAGGGGTGATCCCATGCCACTCACCGTGAAGGGCTGAACCCATGAGACTCCACTTGCTCATTTTGACCCTGTGATCGAAGATGACACCCAAGCCATCATGAACAGAATTGAATTCAATCCGAACCCCCGACCACACACGACTGGCGATCGTTTTTTTGGGCGCGAAGGCTGTCCAAGAGAGGTGTCAGATCCGATCCGACACATAGTTGATTGTGAGCGCGCGAGGTTCCCATGCGATTAAGTCCCCTGTTCGTCCCGCTAGGCCTGATCGTGGGCTGTACCGACCATGGGCTGAAGATCCATGAAGATCCGCCCACAGCGGCCATTCTCGATCCCGGCGACGGAGACAGCTTTATTTCCGAAACACCCGTCGCCTTTCGGGTCCAACTCGACGACAATGACGACGGCGTAGACGAGCTCGATGTGGCATGGCGGTCAGATTCCATCGGCACGCTCTCCGGAGAAGGCACGCTCGATGCCTCGATTCAAACTTTTGTGACCAGCGACTTGGGAACCGGTGAACATTTGATCACCGTGACGGCGACTGATCCGGATGGTCAGACCAGCGAAGACACCGTGTCGATCGTCATGAGTGAAAACAGCGCCCCCCTGGTGGCGATCGATCACCCGGCCGACGGGGCCACAATCGAGGAGGGTGACAACCTCACCATCTCCATCAGTGCATGGGACCCCGAAGAAGACGCCGACAGTCTTCGGCTGACCTGGAGCATTGACGACACCCCACAGATCGGGGCACCCGAACACCCGAGTGAAGATGGAACCGCATATTTGGTCATGACCGAACTTGGAGTGGGATCTCACTCCATATCGGTGACGGCAACCGACCTCGCAGGCCTCAATCACACAGACTCGGCCACCTTCACCATCAATGAAAACCAGCCGCCCACGGTGGCGATCACCAGTCCCACTGAAGGAGAACTCTTCGGAGATGGCGACGATGTTTCTGTGTGGATCTCAGCGGGGGATCCCGAGGAACATGTCGACTCTTTGGTTCTCTCCTGGACCGTTGATGGAATCCCAATGACAGATGCCGTCAGCAATCCCAGCGTGGATGGTACAGCCTATATGCTGGTGGCTGCAGTCGAAGAAGGTACCCATACAATCTCGGTCAGCATCGCAGATGATTTTGGCGGTAGCAGCACAGACACTGTGGAGATCGAGGTCATCCAACCCGACGCGGATGGCGACGGCTTCAATGCGGTCGAATTGGGCGGAGATGACTGCAATGATTCAGATGACAGCATTCATCCGTTTGCCGAGGAGATCTGCGACGAAATCGACAACGATTGTGACGATTTGATCGATTCTGCAGATCCGGAGTTGGCCGATGGATTCGAGGGCTACCGCGATGCCGACGGAGACGGCTACGGAGATGGGACCGATGAGGTCCGGGCATGTGAGCCCGACGCCATTGCCGACGAAGGCGGTGATTGTGATGACGACAACGATGCCATTCACCCAGGCGCGGCCGAAGTCTGTAATGGCATTGATGACAACTGCGATGGCGTGATCGATGAAACGTTTCTCGTCGAGATCTATCCCGACTTAGATGGGGACGGCTTTGGCACAGATTCAGAAGCATTCATGGGCTGCGATGGAACAGAGGGCACAACCGGAATTGGTGGCGACTGTGACGATGACAATGAGGACGTTCACCCCGATGCAATCGAGGTCTGCAATGGCATCGATGACAACTGCGATGGCGTGATCGACGAAGAGCTTCTCGTAACGATGTACGCCGATGACGATGGGGACGGCTATGGGGACGATGACGATGTAATCATGGGCTGTGACGGAGAAGAGGGTACGGCCATGGAGGCGGGAGACTGCAATGATCTCGACCCGGACGTCCACCCTGGTGCGTATGAGGTCTGTGGCGATGGCATCGATAACGACTGTGATGGTGGAGCCGGCTCCTGCGCTTGGACGGGCGACCACTTTGTGACTGCGGCCAACTTTACTGTCTACGGAGATACTCGAGATGACGAAATCGGGACCAGCCTGGCCACCGGCGACCTCACCGGCGATGGGTACCCAGACTTGATCATCGGCGCCAGTGTGGCCCAACCCAGTGAAGACATCACCGGGGCCGTATACATCATCGCTGGGCCGCTTATCGATTCCGCCGGGACGATGTCAGATCGTGTCCATGCCTCTATTTCGGGTGCCCACAACTGGGGTTCCACAGGTGCTGCCGTGGCGACTGTTGATGTAGACATAGATGGAGAATCAGACCTCCTGATCGGTTCTCCCGATGTGTCGGTGTCGGGCGTGGGTGCCGAAACAGGCGAGGTCAGCCTCTTCTTCGGACCCATCGATGACGATCTCAGTACCGTTGAAGCGGACGTGACCTTTGAAGGCGTAGGGCTCGGCGGTCGACTGGGCAATGCGCTGGCGGGCGGCGGGGACCTGGACGGAGATGGTCTCTCCGAAGTCATCGTCGCCGCATCCAAACTCAGTGACCATGCCGATCGCGCAGGCACCATCTATGTATTCGCTGGAGACAGCACCTTTGATGCCGACATCGTTTCTGTCGATGACCGCGACTCCAAGGTCTATTCAATCGTGAACAACATGAATTTCGGCAACACGATGACCTATGTGGGTGATGCCAATGGAGATGGCCGCGACGACCTCTTGATTGGAGCCAATGGCGCACGGGCAAACGGCACCAAGACGGGTGCCGCATTCCTGATGCTGGGCCATGCCACCAAGTTTAGCTCCGGTGTGGAGATGCTCCATACTTCAATGGACGCGTGGTACGACGGAGCCGCCGAACGAGATGAAGCCGGGACGGCACTGGCCGCGCTCGGTGATGTGGATGACGATGGCTATACGGAGTTTGCCATTGGTGCACCACTCAATGACGAGTACGCCGAAAATGGTGGCGCCGCCTATCTGATGCTCGACCCACCCCTGTCCGGTGGTGCCCATGACATCACCACAGCAGCCGATGTTCGCTACTACGGAAATGCAGAGAGCGATCGAATTGGTGAGTCACTGTGCGGAAATATCGATTTGGATAACGACGGGATTCTCGATCTGGTGATTGGGGGACCCAAAGTGAACTACGGCGACCGCATCAGTCGAGGGAAATCCTTTTTGTTCTACGGACCAATTTCTGATCTGACCGACAGCACCTTGAGCGAATCACCATCGGGTGAAGACGCGGCATTCATTGGAAATGGCATCCGAGACTTTGCCGGACAAGTGGTGTTGGGCGGAGCGGACTGGACCGATGACGGAGTGACCGACCTCGCACTGTCGGCCCCCGGTAATTCCGGTATCGATGGCATCGGCGATGCGGGTGCAGTCTACGTGTTCTTCGGGGATGGGATCTGAGGCTCAGCCTGCGGTTTCGTACACCCCATCTTCGGGAAACAGCAAGGCGGAGAGCTCTCCGGGCTGTATCAAACCGATGGCACCATTTTCTGCACTCTCTTCATCAAAGCGCTCGGGCTCGCCCTCTTCTGACCAATTGGCCACAAGAAGCGGTACGGGGTCAGAAATGTGGTTCCCCGTGAGGCAGCTGGTGCCGTGATCGGCAGAGACCACAACACGCAGCCCTTCCGTGACCAACGGGTTCTTCCACAAAAAACGGCCCAAAGCCGCATCGATGGCGCTAATAAAATCGCGCTTCTCCAAGGGCCGGCGATCGTGGGCCGCCACATCTGTCCCCTTGAAGTGAATGGCGACAAAGTTGCGCCCTTCAAACAATGCTGCTGCTGCACCAAACTTTGCATCGAGATTTGTGTCCAAATTTCCGGTCATCTCTGGACTGGTGGCCGACTCCATCCCCAGCGTTCGGGCAATACCCAGCGCTGTGGGACAAGCAGAAATCAGGGCTGCGTGCTGAGGATTGTGCCGATGAGGCGGCAACTCATCCACACGGGACGTTCCCCGGGTGATGATGCAATTGGCTGGGTACAGCCCCTGTTCCGACCGTTCTTGATTCAACGGATGCTGAGATAAAATCGTTGCTGCTTTGGTCAGCAACGCAGTCAGCGCATCCAGCGTTCGAGCGGCCTCTGGCGAATCATCGAGCGCCTCGGGTTCCAACACACGCTGCACAAATGACTCTCCACCTGGATCCGTATTTCCGACCGCTCCGGATAGCTTTGCACCTTGAAGCATGACGGTCAGGCGGTGTTCGTGTCCGGCAAAAACACGGCCCACGATCCCACCGGGCAACCGAACTGGATTGAGATCCGCAATCAGATCTTCCACACCCGCACGGATTCGACCTGCACGGCGATCTACCAACGTTCCATCGGGAGCCACTGTGGCCAAGTTTCCACGAAACAGCACAGCACCCGGAGACAAGGGAACTCCATTGCCAAGGGCTTCCAACAATCCTCGACCGAGCTTTTTCCCAGAAGCAGGGGAGCCCAGCAATGCGAGAAGTCCTTCATTGGTCGAGGCCGCCTTCTCCGGATTGTCGGTCGTCAACACCTGCCCCTGTCCGCCTCGACCCGCAAGCGCTTGAAGCGTCGGGGTGTCCGCAGCCGCAAGGGGTGTCATTCCACCCAAGGCGGGATTGGGCTCATCGGCCATCCCATCGAGAATAAGAAACAGTGTTTGCGGGCCGACGGGATCACTGTTGTGCATGCCGGGCACTTGGATTTGCACCTGCTCGTCCGCCATCGACTCAAAGGGAATCGCTCGGCTTAGGTAATCGACCACCCCACGCACCGTGACATCGATGTCTTCGCTGGCCACGACCACTGCATTGGAATCCTCCGCGGCACTCAACAAGTCATCGTGAATCCACCGGACCGATTGAAAAGCCTCCAAGTAGGTGTCGGGATTGCGGGTGGTTTGAGACCTGGCGCGGCGGGGAAACCGAGACTTGTGCTTGTCTTCGTCCAACACAGTCAGCACCAAACCCGCAGCGATGGCATCGGAACCGGGCGCCAAGTACCGGTGAAAGGGCGGCACAATGTGCGTTCCCTCCAAAATCATATTGGAACGCTCTCGCGTCGCACGGCGTATGACAGCACGCACCCCCACAGCCACCTGATCGCACTGCTGTCTGTAGCCTGCGAGTACACGCTCTCTGGGCTTGCTGAGCACCCGACCACCCTGCAGCATGCCGCGGAAGGAGTGGTCGTGAAGCCCCGGAACCACCTCCGCACTGAGCACCGTTCGCATCGTCTCTCGGATCATGTCTGTACTCGTGACCGAACGAATGCCCAAGCGGGCGGCCAACTCTGTGGCCAAGGTCGACTTTCCGGTGCCTGTGGCCCCACCCAACAGCAAAAAGAGGGGACGCTCTGTGCGCCGCACCCAACCGATAAAGCGATATCGGCGCAGCGCTTGTTCATCGCCCATGGCAATGATCCGCTCGCACACCGCACGCTCCAACTCCGCCTCTTGCACTTCTTGTTGACCTTGGCTCAACAGCCACAAGTACACGTCTTGGGCCATCTGCATGGCAAGCTCGTAGTCGAGCCCTGAGGTCGTGAGCTGCTGAAACACAATCCCACGGGAGTATGGGTAAACCTGGTCACCCGACCGAACCAGTGTGGGACCGGCCTCTGCCACCGTAAACTGCCGACCCGGAAACTCTTCGGGTGGAATTCCGAGATGAGACTCTACCAGCGCCCGCACCCGAGACTCGAGTTCATCGGCTGTGATCTCATCCAATGGCCGGATCTCATCTCGGAGCTCATTCGAAATCGCGAAGGCGTCCGCCATATTGATGCCGCGCTGCAACAAGCTCGCTGTCACCATTCCAGTCTGAAAGCGATACCGCCCATGGCGGCTCACCACGGTTGGACGACGCTTCTTGCTGGGGCGCTTGGTGCTCACATCATCCACCGTAGCATCATTCATCGGTGCCGTTCATGATCGTCCCAACACTCTCGTCACAACACCGTCATGGTTTCGACACATTTGAGGAATAGATGGGGCGGCGAAACCCAACACAACCGGTCAAACAACGACCGTGGAGTTCACGATGCAGACCATTCAGACCATCATCCTCGCAGCCTCCCTCATCGGATGTGGCCGTCCGCAGAACCAACAAGACGCAAACGGGAACAAGACCTCATCAAGTGGACGAACCGTCATCCAAAACAAGGGTTCGGACACGCTCGTCAATGTCGCTCAAGCCTGGGCTGAAAACTACAAAAACATTGATGCCAATGTGGCCATTGCCGTGACAGGTGGCGGATCTGGGACCGGTATTTCATCGATGATCAACGGTACCGTCGACATCGCCAATGCCAGCCGGGCAATGAAGAAGTCAGAGATTGAAGCCGCTCAGAAGAACGGTACCGATCCCAAAGAAAAAACGGTTGGGTTCGATGCACTCGCGGTCTTTGTGCACCCCACCAACTCCATGAGTGAGATCACAATCGATCAGTTGAAGGCCATCTACGGCGAGAACGGAACCACCGAAAAATGGTCCGATTTGGGCATCAGCATCGAGGGCTGTCCCTCCGATGAGATCATTCGGATCAGCCGCCAGAACAACTCTGGGACCTACGCATACTTCAAGAAAGCCGTATTGGGCAAAGGCGAATACAAGCTGGGATCACGCGACATGCACGGCTCGAAGGATGTGGTTGACCTGGTCGAGAACACCCCCTGTGCCATTGGATATTCCGGACTCGCTTACGCCAACGAGCACGTCAAGATGCCGTGTGTGAAGACGGGTGCCGAAGAAGCATGCGTCGCGCCCACGGTCGCCACCGCCGCGGATGAAAGCTACCCGATTGCCCGCCCATTGTTGATGTACACGGCCGGAGAGCCAACGGGCGCCACCAAGCAATACCTTGATTGGATTCTCAGCGATGCGGGTCAATGCATCCTTCTTGACAAAGGGTACGCGAGCATTCGCGACGTTAGCTGCGGCTGAGCACACCGGGAGACATGATGAAGCGATACGAAGCCCGACTGGCACACGATCTAAACGCGATTCAACAACGGGTCGCGGGCATCGCCGATGCTGTACGAGCAGCCGTCAATGAGGCGGTCATAGGACTGGAGACCTTTGACAAGGACCGGCTGTATGACGTGATCTTGAACGACCATCCCATCAACCGGGAAAGCCGTGCCATCGACACGATGTGCCATGCTTTCGTTGCCCGACACCTTCCAGCTGCGGGGCCGCTGCGCTTTGTTTCTTCGGTTCTCCGACTCAACATCGGCATCGAGCGGATCGGCGACTATGCCGTCACAATCGGACGGGTTGGCGCACAACTCAACCAGCCCATTCCTGAACCATTGATGGCCGATATTCGAGAGTTGGCGGATCAGACCATCCACATGTTGCGAACCGCCACCCGTGCATTCCTTGAAGAAGATGCCGATCTCGCCCGAGAAACCAAACCCATCGCCAAAGACATTGATGTTGTCTACGCCCGCATGTTCCACAACATCGTATCGGCGGATGATGGCCGGCCCCGCACCGAAGTCGTGCGCGTGCTCACCATCTTGGACCAGATCGAGCGGGTCAGCGACCAGGCCAAGAACATTTGTGAAGAAGCAGTATTTGTGGCCACAGGAGAGACCAAAAAACCCAAGGTCTACAAAGTTCTCTTTGTCGATCGCACCGGCTCTCTCGTCAGTCAGCTCGCAAAAGCACTGGCCAACAAAGCCTTTCCAGAATCGGGTATTTTCCATGCTGCTGGCTGGGAACCCGTAGACGATCTGCACCCCGCGTTGAGCCGCATCGCAGACAAGCTCGCACTCGACACCGAAGATGCCAAGGTGCGGGCTTTTGGCGACTTGACGATGAGTCCGGCCAAATACCATGTCATCGTCACCTTGGTGCCCACCGACGACACCGTACTCCCAGACATTCCCTTTCACTCCATCCTACAAAAGTGGAACCTTGGGCCCCGACCCACGGGCGATGATGCAACCATCGATGCACGCCTCGATGACCTCAGCCGTGACTTGCGGGCGCACATTCGCGACTTGATGGTGACCTTGCGTGGAGAAGACGCCACCTGATGGCCACCCCAAACACCAACCTAGCCCCCCGTGAAGATGCCAGGACACGCGACTGGTGGATCGACCAAATTATGGCCGCCCTTGTGTGGTTGGCGGGTATTTCTGCCATCGTGGCCATTGTCGGCATCTTTGTATTCATCACCAAAGAAGGTGTCGGCTTCTTTGGTCCAGATTTCGACATCGTCGAGTTTCTGGCATCTCCCCTGTGGAGGCCCACCTCCGAAGAGAACCCCACCTACGGCACCTTGGCCTTGATCGCCGGTACCGCGAGTGTCACGGGCTTTGCGGTCCTCACCGCTGTCCCCTTTTCATTCGGGGCGGCCATCTACATCTCTGAGTTTGCCCCCCCGCGCATCAAAGAAGTCCTGAAGGTCTTGGTCGAACTGTTGGCCGCGATTCCCAGTGTGGTCTGGGGATTCATTGGGCTCAGCATCATGAACCCATTGATCATTGAGTTGTTCAACGTGCCCATTGGACTCAACATCTTGAATGCTGGAATCATTCTGGGACTGATGAGTGCGCCCATCATGTGCACCATTGCAGAAGATGCACTCAAGGCGGTTCCCGACAAATACAGAGAAGGTGCTGAAGCCCTTGGCGCCACACGGTGGCAAGTCATCTGGCGCGTCATTCTCCCCGCTGGAAAGAATGGCCTGATGGCCGCAGCGCTGCTGGGCATTGGCCGTGGCTTTGGGGAAACCATGGCGGTCTTGATGGCATCGGGTCACTCCATCAACCTGCCCGACTCACCCTTTGACTCCGTCCGCGCCCTCACCGCGACCATCGCTGCAGAATTGGGCGAAACAGCCAACGGGTCCGAACACTATCAAGCGCTGTTCACCCTGGGCATCCTGCTCTTCATCGTCACCTTCTTCATCAACCTCAGTGCCGATATCGTCGTGCGGGGGATTCGAAGAAAATGAACATGTTCTCTCCCACCGCATTGAACCGTAAAAATGAGCGCATCCAAGCATGGATCGGTCGGCTCATGGGAACGATGACCGCCGTTTTAATCATCCCCGTGGTGGTGGTCTTGGGCATGCTGATCGTTCGAGGCTCCCCCGCTTTGTCCTGGGCATTTCTGACTGAAGACCCCACCAATGGCATGACTGCCGGCGGTATCTTTCCGGCCCTGTTTGGAACCGTCTGCATTGTGATCGTGGCCCTCATCGCCTCTGTGCCCGTGGGGGTTGCGGCCGCGGTCTACTTGAGCGAGTACGCACCCAACAACTGGTTTACCCGGGTCATCAACCTCGCGATCATCAACCTCGCGGGTGTTCCATCCATCGTTCATGCCCTCTTTGGTGTGGGCGCATTCGTGCTCTTTTTGGACTTTGGCACCTCGATTTTGGCGGCCAGCCTGACCTTGGCTGTCATGACCTTGCCCGTTGTGATTGTGTCCACACGAGAGTCCCTGCAAGCGGTCCCAACAGCATACCGTGATGCGTGTATGTCGATGGGTGCGACCAAATGGCAAACGATTTGGCGGGTGGTTTTACCGAATGCCATCACTGGAATCTTGACGGGAATCATCCTCGAAGTCTCCAGAACCGCCGGTGAGACGGCCCCCATTATGTTCACCGGGGCCGCCTTCTTCCTGCCCTTCTTGCCCCAGTCTGTCTACGACCAGACCATGGCCATGTCTCTGCATCTTTTTGTGGTGGCCACCCAAGTGCCGAATGTTCCCGACGACCTTCCCTACGGCGTCGCCCTGGTGCTCATCGGGATGGTGTTGGTGATGAACTCCGTCTCCATTGGCTTCCGCATGTTCCTTCGTGGGAGACGCAAATGGTAGAGCGTGACGACACACACATCGACGTACAGGACTTGAGCATCGCCTATGATGGCAAGCCCGCACTCTCGAATGTGAACCTCGATATTCGCAAGAATGAGATTTTTGGCATCATCGGGCCTGCCGGCAGCGGAAAAACATCGTTTCTGCGGGTACTGAACCGAATGGACGCCACTGTGGACAATATGTCCTACACCGGTACCGTTTCGTACAATGGTACAGACCTCCGCACCTGGCGAAACCTGTACAGCTTGAGGCGCCGGGTGGGGGTCGTATTTCCGCTTCCCGTCGGCCTTCCGATGAGCATCTACGAAAACGTGGCCTTCAGTCCGCGGATACGCGGCGTAAAAAACAAGGCGGACCTCGATGTCATCGTGGAGCGATGCCTGCGCAGGGCGGCGTTGTGGGATGAGGTCAAAGACCGGCTCGAGGCGCTTGGAAGCTTGCTCTCCGGTGGTCAACAACAGCGACTCACCATTGCACGGGCGCTCTCCCAAGAGCCCGACTTGCTCTTGCTCGATGAATTCTCCATCGCCGTCGACCCGGTCACCACCATGCGGATCGAAGATGTGCTGAAGGAGCTCAAAGAAGAGCTCACCATCGTCTTGGTGACCAACCTGGTACAGCAATGCCGGCGGCTGGCCGATCGGTCTGCATTCTTTCTTCAAGGGGAATGCGTCGAGGTCGGCAACACCGAAGACTTCTTCACCGGAGAAGTTAAAGACCAACGAACCCGAGACTATGTGGATGGACGTTTTGGCTGATCAACCCGCCATCGTCACCGAGAAGCTGAACCTCTGGTACGGCGACTTTCAGGCACTCTTTGATGTGGATCTCACCATCCGGTCTGGCGCCATCACGTCTCTGATTGGGCCTTCTGGGTGTGGCAAGTCTACCTATCTTCGGTGCATCAATCGCATCAATGAGCGGCTGGGCTACGTGAAAACCACCGGGCGCGTGTCCGTCATGGGTCACGACATCTACGCACCCGATGTGGAACTCATCCAGGTCCGAAAGAACATCGGAATGGTCTTTCAACGACCCAACCCACTCCCCCTATCGATCCGAGACAATGTGCTCTTTGGTCACAGGCTTCACCACCCAGACAAGACCTCCAAAGAAGAGGAAGACCATCTTGTACAGAAAGCCCTGCAGACCGTTCTGCTCTGGGATGAAGTGAAAGATAAGCTCCACCGGCCCGCCATCGACCTCAGTTTGGAGGCGCAGCAAAAACTGTGCATCGCTCGACTGCTTCCCGTGAAGCCCGCCGTATTGTTGATGGATGAGCCCTGTTCCGCGTTGGACCCCAAAGGCACAGAGGCGGTCGAAGAGTTGATCTGGTCACTGCGCGGTGAATACACGATTCTCATCGTGACCCACAATATGGCCCAGGCACGACGAGCGACCGAAGAGTGTATTTTTATGCTCATGGGCAAGGTCGTCGAACATGCGGACACCGGAAAAATGTTCGTCTCGCCCGAGAACAAGGAAACGGCCGACTACATCGAAGGACGCTACGGCTAAACCGCCTCATGGCGCAGCTCTAAAACAGCCCCGATATGCTAACAGCACATCGGGGCTTTGCTGTGAAGAAGGCCGTCTAAAAACCGGCCTGCATACGGAGAAAGACTCCCTTGCTGGGGTTCTCCATGTCGGCTTCTTCCTGGGTCTGCTCGAACATCACACCCGCAGAGATCTTCTTGGCGAAGTCCTTGGTGATGCCCGCACGAATTGTGGCGTGTGCATCGGTTTCGGTGTCCGTGTCTGGGTCCCACATGTCGTAACGAACCACAACGTTGAACAGGTCTGGCACTGTTGCGACCACATTGGTGGACACACCTGCACCACCCAGCTCACCCGCCGTATCGGTGACATACTCGCCCCAAACATTGACGTATTCATGAGCGAGACCCACCGAGGCCACCATTGTGGTGGTGGGGTCGATGTCTTCATGGGTGAACACATCACGGCTTGCAAAGATGCTGATGGGCAACTTGATGTCACCATTCAACGGATCGACCGTCAACCGCACCTGGGCCGCTTTGTCGGTGTCGGATTCGGGATTTCCATAGCCTTCCCCGTTGATGATGGCTGTGGACCAGCTGAACAGACCATCTGCATGACTTCCCAGGGCAAAAATACCCAGATCCGCAGAGCTCAAGATTTTCTCTTGATCGGTAAAGGACTTGGCGAGCCAGCGCTGACCCCAGAACTTGTCGGAGAATCCAACCTGGGGAGTGCCAGCGGAACCGAAACGGAGCTTGATCTCATCGGAGGCATTCACCTGCAGATACGCATACTTCAGGAAGAGCTCGAGCTTCTTGTCGCTGGTGCGGCCCACATCGGATGTGACCCGAACCGAGAATGTGTCATCAATCTTGGTCTTGAAGTTTAGATACACGCGGTCGATATCGAACGCATTGGGACGTGGATCCCCAGATTGATATTCTTCGGAAGGGCTCTCTGTCAGATCGTACCCATAGTGCGCAAAAATTAGAGCACCGGCCTTCACGTCTGGGGTATCCCCAGCAAGGGCCGTTTGAGGTGAGAACGCTATCATCACAGCTGAAATAAGACTGATTACCGTCGAACCGGGGGCGATACGCATGAGTCTACTCCTTGGTTTTAGTCCATGGTCAAGGCACACCTATTTCCCAAATATGTCGAAATGATGAAACTATGCGAGGAGCACAAACTCAGGGTTTGTTTCACTTAAAGGCAGGGTGACCCAAAACACCGAACCCAAGGGTTGATTGGGCTCCATCCCGACTTCGCCATTCATGTTGGTGATGAGGTGTTTCACAATGGATAAACCGAGGCCTGTGCCGCCCGAAGCCCGAGAACGTCCCTTATCGACCCGGTAAAATCGCTCGAACAATCGGGTTCGATGAATGGGGGGGACTCCGGCTCCATCATCGATGACCTCGATGCGTATGTGACCCGGTATTTGGTAACTTCGCACCCATACATTTCCGTCTGACTGACCATACTTGACCGCATTCTCAATCAGGTTGGTCATGACCTGCTCGACGGAGTCTTCGTCACCGAGACAAACAATATCATCGGAAAGTGTGCTGTGGATGGTGATGTTTTTTGTCTGTGCAATGGTCTGAACCGAGACCACTGTTCGGGCCACAATTTGAGACACGTCGATGTCTGTGAGGACCAACGAAGCCGAATTCGCCTCCAACCGGGCCAGATCAAGTAAATCCGCTACCAGGTTCGAGATGCGTTCCGAATTGCGGTGAATGGCCGACACAAAATCCCGGGCGACGGCTGGGTCCTCAAGGGCTCCATCCAAGAGTGTCTCGGCATTGGCCCGAATCACACTCACTGGCGTACGCAGCTCATGACTCACATTGGCCACAAAATCACTGCGCATCAACTCCAGATGCTTGAGCTCACTGATGTCATGCAGCACAAAGACACGGCCGCCGGACAACCGATTCGTTGCCCGTACCTGAATCACACCCTCGTTCTCCACTTTCAGCTCAAAGCTTTGGTGCGCGGTCGTGACTGCCGACATTTTCGAGAGAATATCCAAGCCCATGGGGATCGATTCCATGGATTCACCCTGAACATCACCGGTTCTCCCCATCATCGTCTGAGCGGCATGGTTGATGTTTTCGATGACTCCATCGTGGGTCACCACCACCACGCCCGCATCGATTCCATCCAGCAAACTCGCCAATGAGGGCTCCGGTACGCCCGGAGCAGGCTTCTCTGCCGAGTCCAGTCCAGAACCGGATCTTCGTCCGAGGCAGACCCCCAAGAGAAGTCCAAACACCAGCACGACGAGGTTCGTTAGAATGGTCACTCAGACACCGCTTCAGGGACCCGCAATCGGTAGCCGACCCCCCACACCGTATCGATATACCCCGATGCCGTGTTGCCGAGCTTGGCACGCAGGCGCTTGATGTGAACATCGATGGTTCGGGTGGTGATGGCCGTTCCCGTACCCCACACTGAATCAATCAATTGATCGCGGCTTTGCACCCGTCCTTTTCGGTCGACAAAAGTATGGAGAAGCCGGTACTCGATGGCCGTCAGCTCCACTTCGGTCTCGTCGACCCAAACGCGGTGACCGTCGACATCCATGCGGATGACACCCGCTCGCAAATACGTGGTCGCGGACTCTTCCAGCTTCTGGCAACGCCGAAGGACGGCACGAATACGGCTCACAAGCTCCCGAACACTAAAGGGCTTGGTCACATAGTCATCCGCTCCGTGCTCGAATCCTGCGACCCGGTCTTCTTCTTCACCCCGGGCCGTCAGCATGATGACCGGCACATTCTGGGTTCGACGATGTTCACGAATGCGCTCACACACCTGGTGTCCCGACATGTCTGGAAGCATCAGGTCAAGCAAGATCAGATCGGGGGTCGGCAAACTGTGTGCACAGGCAAGACCCGCCTCACCCGTTCCCGCAATCTGGGTAGAGAACCCCTGCTTTTGCAGGTTGTAGGACACTGTGGTGGCAATGTCTGGCTCGTCTTCAATGATCAGGATGAGATCCGACATGGCTACACTTATATTCCGAAATGATGATGCGGCAGTGAATCATCGCCACATCTGGGGATACCCTTGCTGTAAGAGCCAACCAGGAGAACACACCACGTGGATGAACATACCCCCGACAACCGGGCCCAAATTGTGGTGGCGCTCACGGCCTTAGAAGGCGAACTGTTGGCTTTTATTGAGGCTGTGGCCTCATCCACCGAAACCGTCGAGCTCGATCAAGGCCAGCAAGGGCGATTGAGCCGTATCGATGCCATGCAAGCCCAAAAAATGGCCATCGCCCAGCAAACACGCGCCACCGTTCGACTCGAGCGGGTCCGCAACATTCTGGAGACCAAAGCGGACGACGAGTTTGGCTGTTGCGGTGAATGCGAGGAGCCCATTCCATTGCCGCGCCTACTCGCCCGACCAGACTCCGTGTTGTGCATCGAGTGTGCAGGGGCCCGCGAGCGCTAAGGAGCCACCATGGCCCGTATGGTGCGCGGGTCGGCCCATACAAAGGAACCATCTGCCACATAGCGGTCATCCACCTGCGTCACAAAATCCACCAGCAAGGACTCGAGCGGCACCGACGGTTCCGGCCCATCGGGGCCATCGGCGTCGTACTGCAGCCGATTGCCGTCTTTGTCCCGCAGATTGAGCATGCCCAAGTCGTGAATGTGAAAGTACCAGCTGTTGACCCGATCGGGCGGGCGGTGGTTGATCGCTGAACGCAGCACCTGAAACAGCACATCAAAATCGCTGGGCTGGTAGGCCACTGGAATTCCTGCGGTGAAAAAATCGATCATGTACAGACCCGTCGAACGGTGCTCGGCGATTTTGACCGTCGATGTGCTGCTGCCCGGCAGGTAGATCACATCCGACAACGGCGCATCTTGCGTCCACTGTTCGACATCGCCGAGTCGCCACGGAACGGTCTGATTCGCTTGAGGCCATGGCGCGACACTCTTGCCCCGGGGATCGGTGGCCGAAATGTCGGAATACGCCCATGCGTTGGCAAACATGGTGAGATCAAACCCCACCCGATCCACCGTTGACCGCTCCACCTCTTGGTACAACCGAATCCAATCGTAGTCCCACATCCTGTGGCGATCGGCCCCCACAATAAACTGGCCGCCACCGGGAATGTGTCGGTCCACAAGATCAATGCGGGGAGAGACCACGTCACGGTAGCAGTCCCAATCGCCACGCGCGCAGTACTCCGGATCGTTGGGGAAACACGCCGCTGTGTTCATCGCCTGAATCCAGTGCGGGTCCGTGCGTGCACAGGCGTCAGGGTTCGCGTCATGGGTCCCATCCGTGCAGTGGTAGCACGGACGATTGTGAATCAGAACCCCCAACATAAAGCCGTGTTCTGCAAGCTCGGTAAAAATCCCCGTCTCGCCACACTCCTTCGCTTTCTGAGTGAAGTTGTCCGAGATGGCCACCGCCACCGGAATGCCCAGTTCAGCCACGGCGGCGGCATTGTTCCGGACCAGGGCAAGCTCTCGGGCAAACGAGTCCTCTTCACCCACACACGGCTGGCCCATATTGAGATCGGAGGGCTCCTCGATGGTGGTAAACAAAAACCCATACAGGGGTGAGGTCCGCTCGCCGGAAGAAACGGGAGCATAGACCCGCACGCCAACCGAATCCGTGGCGGCCGTATTCACATACACCGGCACATCACCCGAGGGCCCGGGCGCTCCAAGACCTGTGACCGGATCCGGCAGACTCTGCTCGGCCAGTACACCCTCTGCAGACAACAACACGAGGGTCCAAGCATCGTCTTCTTGGACGACCGCCCAAGCAAGCCCGCGATGGCCATCAGACACCAAGTGGGCCACCCGACCATTCAACTCAACCCCTGTTCGACTCGGTTCACCCGAATCTTCAAAGACCAAGCGCTCGACACGGCCCGCACCGGAGGTCAACCAGATCACACCCGTCTCCATCTCCACTGTCATGTGGTTGACCGGCCGCGGATACGCCACTTCAGCCTCAACCTCCAAAGAATCGAGGTCCAGCCGTTCAACCCGGTTTCGTGATCGATCCAAGACCACAATACCGTCGTCCACGACCGCTACATTTCCGGGTTCATACGAAAGGAGCTTTTTGCGGAGAATACTCGGCTCCTCTCCCGCTTCGATGACCGCCAAAGCCTGCTGTTCCGTGGAAGTCAAGATGATCGAACCATCCGCAGACACCACCGCACAGGAACCCGTGTAGCTTGCCGATGCGGCCAAGCCCCCCGGTACCTCCACCCGCCGAATGGCCCGCAGATAGCTGTAGGGGTCCGGTCCTGGAATTCCCACGTCCAGAACTTCCAGTTGGCGCCCATTGTCTTTGACCAACACCAGTTCTTGTCGCGTCGCATCCAGACACATCTGGCGTGTACTTTGCGCAGCATCGATGCGCCCAGAGACCCAGTTTTCTCCACCCCGACATTCACCGTCATCGTCCACAGTTCCACCCGCACAGTACACACCCGAGGGATGAATCCAAGAGGGCAGAAGCAAGCGAATGGTGGTTCCCGATGACCCCAGTGCAAAGGTATTTCCATGGGTGGGCTCCACCACCGACGTTCGAACTCCGGCCAGCCCCGGCAAGGTGGTTGAGGTCACAAACTCGATGTCCATCGAGCCCGACACAGGTACACCCGAGTCCCCAAATCGAGCGGCTGTATCGATGGCCGTATCCATCCCAATGAAGGAGGTACCCGTCTCAACCATGCCGCCCACAGGGCCTCCACCCTTGTCCCCAGAGCAACCCAAGGCCACCGGCAGAAGCCATGCACACCACCTCACAGTGACTCCCCAAATGACGTGGGCAGGGCCGCCGTAGCCAAACCAATCGCCGACCCCGTGAGTCCCGTACCGCCGTACCACATCCGCAATACATCCCCATCCACCACGAGTGCTGGTCCCGTGATGGCTGTACTCTCCCAGGTTCCTGGAACCACATTGGGACCAAAGACCGGGGCTGCGGCACGCTCCCAGCGAAGCCCATCTCGACTCATTGCCCAGCCGATCTGAAACGATCCGCGCACACCACCGGTGTAGGCCATCAGGTACCACCCATCATGAAACACGACATCGACCGCTTTGACCTGATGGGCCTCCCAAGAGAGGCCTGTGGTACCCGCAAAAACCGGATTTCTGCACAGTCGTTTCCAGCCTACGCCGTCCAAAGAGTAGGCATAACCAAGCTTGTGGAGGCCCGTGCTGTACCACATCTCCCAGTGTCCATCCGGATGATGAATGATCGCTGGATGGGCCACGGCATGACCCGCCCAAGAGACTTCCGATTCAGTCCATGAAAACACCGGGTTTTCCGGGTGATTGGAGACTGCGTCTGCATTGATGCCGGATGCCATTCCAATCGTGATTTCTCGCGTCTCTGCAGCCCGTCCCGAGTAATAGACCCGCCAACCGGCCCCATCTTGAACCACCATGGGGGCGTTCGTAGCATAGCGTTTCCAACTCCCTTCTTCTCCATCGGGCGGAAGGGCGGGCGCGGTGCTTCGATGCCAAGAGAGCCCATCAGACGATGAGGCCACACCCACGGCGTAGTCCACATCTTGGGTGCCCGCGTACCACATGATCCAGCCGTCCTCAGTCGCCACCACAGATGGCAACAATGTCCCCACCGAGTCGAAACTTCCGTCACTCCCAGGGGCCAATACAGGGTTTTCTGCGGCGCGCACAAAATGAGGGATGTAGGGGAGCCCACCACCCGTTGGGCGGGGGACACCATCCACATATCCAAAGCCACGAACATCGATGGTGGTCTCCTCCTGAACGGAATGCTCCTCTCCCGAGACCACTGCCACCACACTCCAATTTCCAGTGGGCAAGGCGGCCGAACAGGCCATGACTTCCCCATCGACATTCGGGATCAAATCCACCCCGATGCAATCGTTTTCGACCCACAGATCCACAGAAACACCCGATTGGGGCACACCATCGACGGTGATGCGGGCTGAAATACATGTGCGCTCACACTCATCCACCTCACGCCAAGAATCATGGTCTAAAAAAGTAACCTGAAGACCGCCCGCACCCGGCGGTTCGCTCGTATCATCCGCAGTGTCGAGGCTCGTCTCGGGTTCGGTACTCGGGCGATCATCACCCACCGTTGAATCCGACGCGGAATTCTTGCCTCCGCATGCCGCAATCACCAGACTCATCATCGCGCAACGAAGACTCATGACTGTTCCCGCCAATCCGTACGGCGGTGGAGCAGCATGACGCCGATCAACCACACCCACACGGGACTGGGCGCAGAGGTCACCGTACACCCACAGCCGTCTTTGGGTGCGGGTTCGGCAGGGTCTTTGTCTGGAGCGGATGGACGTTCGGGAACAACGGCCGTGTCTTCTTCATCTGCATCGTCCACACCACCCGGTTCGCCCGTGTCGGCTGCGGCACAGTCCGGATCAGCACCGGGGCGAAGCCCATCGCAATCGTGATCTGCACCCGCGATATCGCAGGCTTCTGGGGCCCCCGGGTACACAAATGGGTTGGTGTCATCGCAGTCGCCGTCGGTTTCGGTGAATCCGTCCTCATCGGCATCATCGGCCACCGTCGACACCACCCATACAGGCGATGCCCACAAGTGTTCAATGGCCGAACCACCCCCATCGAGACACTCCGCATCAAACCACAGAGAGCCATCGATGGACACATCCACCATCACATAGGCGGGGGCATCGGCGGCCGACACAGTGAGCGACCACACGCCGGGCTCGGTGGAGGCCATGGTCCAGGTCTCCGATGGTGAGCGAACCCGAACCGACTGAACGAGCCAGGCGTCATCGGGCGGCAAGCGCGCGTGCACCACGATGTCGGTCTCGGCCTCGACCAACAACACACCCCCCATACCCGCACTGGCTTCACCATCGGTGGTGAACACATCGACCCACAACGGAAGCTGCGGTCCTGTGGTGGTGTAGGTCCGGCGTTCCACAAACGCCTCGTGAATCTCGGCCCGATTCGGAAGCGATCCTGCATCCAGCACAACACCGGTGAGCCCCCCTCCATACGGATGGTGGTCCAAGACCGTGTCTTTGCGACACACATTTCCTGGATTCGTGTCGTGGTTGTCCGATCCACCCACCAGACCCAAACGATGGCCAAAACCATCCGGATCAAGGGCGGCCTTCACAGTGCCCGCCGGTGCCGCACCACTCCACGGCGGATCAAAGCCCGCCGCCGCATCGAGCGAACTGCCGTGCTCAGAGTACGCTTCCACCACAGGCGCCCAGCGCGGGTCGTGGCAATTCCAATCGGTGGGCATGGGTTTGTCCACACCCGGATGATGGGGAATCAGCAAGGCTGGACCAAACTGCGCTTCGAGGGCGGCCATAAAATCCGACAACACCGTGCAGTTTTCAATCTCATTGGACACCGAACCGCTGGGTTGTAAATCCGCCATCGTCACCGGATTCAGCATGTCTTCGGTTCCAAAAAACAACAGAGAACGATGACCCAATGTCCGCCCATCGGGAAGCTCGGCAAAAATCTCGGCCCCAGGCAACGTGATCAAGCCCACAACCGGATCATTCAGCTCATTCACCATGTGAAAGACCTCTTCGAAGGCCTCCGCCGAAGTGGTGGCCACATCCGAAGTCACGTGATCGACTGTGGCCAAAAAGTCCAAACCCTGGGCCAAAGCATTGGGACCAAGCTCGGCCACCGAACCGCAGTCTGCTGCAGCACCGTCCGAAGCCCGCACACACGTTCCCAAATCGGAACTACCGGCATCACCGGAGGCTCCCGTATGGGCGTGAATGTCGCCAAACAAAAACGTGTGGCCCTCAAAGTCTTCAGCAGCCACAGCCACCGACAATCCCATCCACATCATCCACATGAGAATCAACCTATAAACCAAGAGAAGAGCTGGCCACCAACGACCCCGGCTTCATCCCTCAGTTCAAGCCAATCCGTCCTGCACGTCATACGAGTTCTCCGTCAGCCCATTGTAGGCGCTGACGAGGAGATGCGACATGACTGTAATCACTGTCATGCTGGGTGGGGCCGTGGGTGCAGCCCTTCGATACGGCCTGAGCTTGCTGTTCAACCCCACAACAGACATGGGTATGCCCTGGGGAACACTGATGGCCAACCTCGGTGGATGTCTCTTGATCGGATGGCTCTCTGTCTACCTTGCCGATGCCACAGATGCGGTGCGACTCGGTATTTTGGTGGGCGTTCTGGGGGGCTTCACCACCTTCTCAAGCTTTGGGCTCGAGACCATTCGATTGGTCCAGAATGGCGATATGGTCGTGGCGACCAGCTATGTGCTCGCGAGCAACCTCGGTGGCTTGCTCGCCATCGTTTTGGGACTTCGCCTCGCGAGCTAAAGACCATCAACACTCGGGCTGGTCAGCCAAGCGTGTCACCGTTATGCGGTCAGTCCTAATCTCAACCACGTGGAGACACATCATGAGCATTCTCGTCGGAAAAAAAGCACCCACCTTTGTCACCCAAGCCGTTCACGCCAATGGCGAAGTGGTCGACGACTACGATTTCGGTAGCGCAAGTGAAGGCAAATACGCGGTGGTGTTCTTCTACCCTCTCGACTTCACCTTCGTGTGTCCTTCCGAAATCCTGGCCATGGGTGCACGCACCCAACAGCTCAAGGACTTGGGATGCGAAGTGGTCGGTATCAGCGTGGACTCACACTGGACCCACAACGCGTGGCGCAACACCGCGGTCAACGATGGCGGTATCGGCGCGGTTCCATTCACCTTGGCTGCAGACATGAGCCGCAAGATCTCCAAGAAGTACGGAATCCTCTCCAAGGGTGGAAAATCATACTACCCAGCCGGTGTCTCCATGCGGGCCACCTTCGTCATCGATCAGAACGGCATCGTGCGTCACCAGGTCGTCAACGATGAGCCACTCGGACGCAACATGGACGAAGTGGTTCGTATCGTAGAAGCTCTGCGGTTCTTTGAAGAGAATGGCCAAGTCTGCCCTGCAGGTTGGAACAAGGGCGATGATGGCATGACCACAACCCCAGATGGTGTGGCCAGCTACCTCTCCGAGAATGCAGAAAACCTGTAGGTTCTCACGGAGACAAAAAACGCCCAGGCGCTATGCGACCTGGGCGTTTTTTTTGCGTTAATCACAGTCGATGAAGCGTACACTCCCTCCCAATTTATGCATCAACGGGGTCTCGTTCGCACCCGTCATCGCCCTGCCCGAAGAGTACGAGGTCTACGACTTTTCTCATGGCTACGACCCAAACCGGACGCTGACCCACTCCTATGGCGTCGGAAAGTACGACGAGTTGCGACCGGGCATGTACAACGGCGAGCAGTTCGAGGGCATTCGAAACATTCATGTGGGCATCGACATCGGAACGCCGGCGGCAGAACCCGTCATGGCCTTCTTTTCCGGCTCCATCTTCAAGCTGGGAGAGAACGACTTGCCCTATGACTACGGCCCCACCATCATCACCCGCCATCGCTGGCTTGATCAGGTCGTCTACGCCTTGCACGGACACCTCTCGCGCACCTCATTGAAGCGATGGCGTGAGGGCGACCCCTTCGCGGCAGGCGATGTGTTGGCCCATGTAGGAGAGACACACGAAAATGGTGGCTGGAACCCCCACCTGCATTTTCAGTTGTCACTCATCGAGCCCGACACACACGACTTGCCCGGTGCCGTGAGTGCCGCCGATCGTGAATGGGCACGCAGGGCCTTTCCAGACCCCCAGTTGGTGCTCGGAACCTTGTACTGATTCAGTCTTCTGTGGACTCTGTTCGGTGAACAAAGGCCTTCTTTCCAGGACCATAAGCAGACGCCACTTGGCCCGCCCCGCGCAGCAACCACCGTGTGGTCATCAAGCCCTCTACGCCCACCGGACCCCGCGCATGAATCCGACCGGTACTGATCCCCACTTCAGCCCCCAAGCCATAGCGGTATCCATCGGCAAAACGGGTCGAGGCATTGTGAAACACGCTCGCGGAATCCACCTCGTTCAAGAATCGATCGGCGGCGGACTGATCCTGCGTAACAATCGCATCGGTGTGGCCACTGCTGTGGGTGTGAATGTGATCGATGGCTTCATCCATCGAGGCCACGGTCCGCACCGCGAGGGTGAGTTCGCCGTACTCTGTGGACCCATCGGCATCCGTGGCCGCCACCGCACCGGGCAGATGGGGCAAACTCGACTTGTCGGCCCGCAACTGCACTCCGGCGGCGATCAGGGACGCCCCTACGTGGTCAAGCGTGGGCAGAAAATCGGCGTGCACCAAGAGGGTCTCGGTCGCATTGCAGGCTGAGGGGTAGTCGCACTTTCCATCCACCGCCAGCTTGGCGGCCATCACGGGATCGGCTGCCGCATCCAGATACAGCGCACAGACGCCCTCTGCATGACCCAAGACCGGAATCCGGGTCGACTCTTGGATGTGGCGCACCATGGCACCCGACCCGCGGGGAATCACCAAATCGATCGATTCATCCATGGCAAGCAAGGCGGAAACACTGGCCCTATCCTCCACCCCGACCACGACCTCGGGTGGCAGCTGTTGTTCCTGCAGGGCTTGCTGAATGCAGGAGACCAGTACCGCATTGGTCTTCTTCGCTTCACGACCGCCTTTTAAAATCACCGCATTGCCTGAGCGCAGCGCCAAGCCACCAATCTGAATCACCGCGTCCGGCCGGCTCTCAAAAATGATCAACAGCACACCGATGGGGCTTTGAACCTGGGTGAGCGTCAAATCATCATCGAGTGTGGTTCGGCGCATGACCCTCCCCACAGGGTCTTCGGACTCCGCGAGAGAATGAAGCCCTTCACACAAGGTCTCGATCTTCTTCGCATTCAAACGAAGACGGGAGAGCAAGACATCCGATAAACCACTGGCTTCGGCCTGTGCACAGTCCTGTTCATTGGCCGTGACAATCTCTGCCATTCGGTGCTTCAGAATCTCGGCCAAGCTGCGCAATGCTGCTGTGCGACGATCAGCAGACACCGCCGCGAACCGCCGTTGGGCCGCACGGGCGTTTTTGGCCAACAGGGACAACTCACTCATACAGGCTCCAGTACCAAATGGTCTCGGTGTACCAAGGCGTGATGGTTTCGGGCCGCAGCCGGCGGATTTCCTGCCACCCACGCACGGGCAGCTTCCGCGTCACAGCTGATCATTCCACGGCCAACCACATCACCGGTTGTATCCGTGAGTTCGACCACCGCACCCCGTTCAAACGTGCCCGTGACCGATTGAACACCGGCGGCAAGCAAGGATGCGCCCCGCTCACGCAACGCATTCACCGCTCCTGCATCGAGAACCAGATTGCCCCGGGCCGGGGTGCCCCATGCAATCCAACGACGCCGAGCATTCAGTCCTTCTTGGGCGGGAAACCATGTTCCCTCGAGCGCTCCATTCAAGACCGCAGGCAGGGCTTCTGGATCAAGGCCGGAGGCAATGACTGCATGACAGCCCGACCGCACCGCAATGCGGGCGGCATCCACCTTGGTCTTCATTCCACCCCGACTCATCCCCGGTTTGTGCTCGCTGGTCTCAAAACCGCTCCAGTCTTCGTCCACCCGGTGCAAGATGTGTGCGTCTCCGTGCTTCATGGGGTTTCGGTCATACAAGCCCGAAACATCCGTGAGGAGTATCAACAGATCCGCGCCGAGTTTGCTCGCCAAAATGGCACTCAACTTGTCGTTGTCTCCAAAAACCGGCGTGTGCACATCGAGGTCTTTTAGTTCTGCAATCGAGACCGCATCGTTTTCATTGATGATGGGCAAGACCCCATGACGAAGCAGTCGAAGCAGGGTGTTTCGAATGTTGAGATAGCGGGTGCGATCATCAAAATCGCCGGTGGCGACCAAAACTTGTCCCACTCCGAGTCCGTGGGCACCGAACTCTTCGGAATACGTGGCCATCATCTGGGTCTGACCGACCGCCGCAGCGGCCTGACGATCGGCGATCGACCGAATGGGCAAGGCCAGATCCAGCGTGTGCGCACCCAAACCCACCGCCCCACTGCTCACCAGCAATACCTCCACACCCCGGCTCACCAGTTCGGCGATCGGGGCGGCCAATACAGAGAGCCGCATGGTCGCCATGCCACCGGAGGCATCGCTCACCACGCGGGTGCCGAGCTTGATCACCACACGGCGCAAATCGGTAAATGCTGTTTCTCGGGAAGTGGGCTGCATGGAGATTGTTTAAGCGAATCGGGTGAATCGGTACAGAGGCTGCCGTGTTTTACAGTGCGCCCAACAGACCGAACGCCCCGCCACAACAGGCAATCAAGCCGCCCAGCACAAAGAGGGCCAAAAATGGGCCCAAGATCATCCATGTGACCCGTTTTTCAGAGGCCACATCCGCATCCCACTCCGCCACCCGTTTGTCGAGGGCGGCTTGAAGCTCGGCGATGACCCGCGACTCATCTGCATGATCCATCCGCATTTTGGTGAGCAAGATCTCACAGCGATTCCGAAGCAAAGTGTTGCCCTCGTCATCGGACAAGTGCGATGGCTGCATGTTCTGAACCGTCTCCAAAAATGACCGCTTGATGGCCGCCACATTCTCCGGCACAAACGCACTCGCCATCAAAGCCCCGATGGCCTCTCGTCTGTCGTCATCATCACTCGCATGATGCAGTGCCAGTTGCCGCGCAAAGGCCCCCAGTTCATCCAAGGCCCGCAGTTCATCTTCCACCGTCACCAAGGGTTCGAGGGCATATCCACACTTGGGACACAGCAGTCGACCTGACTGGAGGGGGGCTTTGCACGCCGGACATTGTTCAGACACCGATTCACCTCCGCACCAGTCTACATGCTGAGGGGGAGCAAGCGAAATGAAATGAGATCGCCGATAATGGGATCGTCATCAGACAGAATCCGGGAAAACACATGGAAACAACCGACAAATCATCGGCGCTCATCCGGAGAATCATGCGCATCTCCAAGATCAACGCATGGTCGGTGACCCTCATTGCCGGTTTTTTCACCCTACTGAGTCTGATCGGATTGTCTGTGGCCGGCATCGTTGTGGGGGCGGCGGTGACCGCCGCAGGAATCATCGAACTGCAAGGACAGAAGGCCCTGCAGACCGATCCGGCGCGGGCCCGACTGTGGATGGTGGGAAGCCAAGTGTGGTTGTTGACCGGTGTACTCAGCTACTGCGGCTGGCGGCTGATGATGCTCGACCCCGCCGACCCGTTGGCCGTTTTTGGCAGTGAGGCCGGCCAACTGTTGCAGATGGTGGAGATCATGGGCATTTCTTCCGCCGAGCTCGAGCACCTCTTCGTCCAAGCATACCGGATTACCTACGGACTCATCGCAGGACTCACCGTCCTCTTTCAAGGTGGGCTGGCCCTGTATTATCGGTCTCGTATTGGAAGGCTCATAGCCGCCCACCCATCCACCGAAGCTGTGTCTCCACGCCCCGCAACTCCCAGCGATTAGCACCGGGCGACAACAACGGGGTGTCGAGGCACGGGTTACAGGCCGCGCAACGAACCACCATGAGGCCACCCATGACTTGTTCTCGCTTGACCTTGATTCTCAGTCTCGTTCTTTCCGTGTCTTGCGACACCATCAAGGGAGGCGGCACTGCCACAACTTCAGCCACAGCCGATGAATCGGCGAAGTCATGGCTGTTCACGGTCCATTCGGGGGGGGCGACCTTGTCCGATGGACAGCTCTCCCTCACCGGAGTCTCGCCGTCTGTCATCGCCTTCACCGACCGGCCGCACCGCGAGTTTGACACCACCACGATGGAGGGGCTGGTGGACAACTGGGCTGAGGGCAGCGACACCTTCGCGGACGACCCGCCCAACGCCATTGTCGATGGCACGTACACACACGACGACGGCACCACATCTCAATGCTCCATCGAGGTGGAGTTGATGGCCGCACCCGAGCCGGGTGGGGACGGACAATGGACATGGGAGGCCATTGAGCTGACGCGTTTCGAGGGATGCCCAGATGCATCTCATGCCACGGTCGCGCTGGCCCCTTCTACCATTTTTATTGACAGTTTCTCTGCCGACGCATCCATCTGTCCGTCCGGGTTTCTGATGCATGTTTGCGATGATGGGACGTATCTTTGTTGGAGTGGTGACTGGGGTGGTTGGGATGCAACCGGGGTCTACGGAAAGGGCAACAACATACCATTTTAAATTAGGTCGTTCCACGCGCATCTGCCCCTCACGGCTGCCGCCGATTTTGCATTCCTGACCCTAGGCATTGTCAGTGGCTTTGTCCTCCCGACGCGAGGCGCCGGGGATGGACTACCGTTGAAGGATCGTGAGAAAGGCCTCGAGCAGGGCCTCGTCTCCAGCCAGCCAAGGCTTTCGCACCTTCAATCTCGGCACGTCGATGGCTTGCACATCACTGAGGTGTGCCGGCGGGCCATTACCATCGAGCCCGATGATGTGCAGTGGCTTTCCGAGAGCCGCCGCATAGCCCGTCTCAAATGCACAAAATACCGATGCATTGGCCTGTGTGGATGAGATAAAAATCAGCGCATCACACCCCTGAAGTTCATTCCGAATCTCCTCCTGCCATCTCGAGCCAGACCGGATGGAGTCTGCACAAACAAAAACATCGACGCCAAAATCGCGGCGCAAAGACTCCACCACACCAAAGAGGCGGCACTCATCGGCCACCGAATGGGAGAGAAACACCCGTGGTGGCGACTGAATCTCAATGGGCTCAGGGACTTGATCGACCGCACCCAACACCGATCGCCACAGCTGAGCGGCTGACCCATCCTCAATGGCGACCACATCAAAGCCCTCAAAGGCCCGACCGATGAGGCCAGCCTGTATGCCCACAGCAATCAGCGTCCGCTTGGTTGCGGAGATCTCAGTCAGGCTGCGCTGCAGCGCAGTCACATCTTGGCCATCACTGATCACAATCAGCCGAGCACAGTCGATGCGCTGGGCCGAACCACGGATTGACGCTCCGCCCAGCTGATGGGCGAGTCGATCTGCCAGATTCTGCAGACTGCCCGTCGCCATCACGGCCGCAGGGATCTGGCGCTCATTCTCAGCATTGCAGACCCAGCCTTCAGCCGAATGGGCACCATCGCACAGGGGAAGAGTCGCCGATTTACCGCAAATACAGCGCTTCACGCCAAACCTGTGCCAACCGGACAGCTGACACCGGTGCCACCGAGCCCGCAATAGCCACCCGGGTTCTTGTGCAGGTACTGCTGATGATAATCTTCGGCATAGTAAAACGGCGAGGCATCGAGGACCTCTGTGGTGATGGCGCCAAAGCCCGCCTCGGAGAGCTTCGGCTGAAAGGCATCCCGGCTGGCCTCGGCCGCGTCACGCTGGGCATCGGAAGAGACATAGATGCCGCTTCGGTACTGGGTGCCGGCATCGTTTCCTTGGCGCATGCCTTGGGTGGGATTGTGCGACTCCCAAAACACTGTGAGCAGCTCCGCAAAGGAAACACGATTGGGGTCAAAGACCACCAACACCACTTCGTTGTGGCCGGTCCCGCCCGAACAAACTTCTTCGTAGGTGGGGTTCGGAGTAAAGCCCGCGGCATAGCCCACCGCCGTGCTGATGATGCCATCGACGGTCCAGAACTTGCGCTCAGCACCCCAAAAACAGCCCATGCCCACCTGGAAGATTTCCATGCCTTCCCAGGGCCCAACCGTGGAACTCCCCAATACCGCATGCGTTCCACGGACTGAAATGGGTGAGTCCCGACCGGGGAGCGCTTGGTCGGCTGTGGGCAGTTGACTCTTTCTGGGATCCATTATTCCAAACAACACGGGCCACCTCTTTGGTGACCCGATGTTGAACGATATTGAAGCGACTGTAAAGCCTTGTTCTATTCACACGATGGCAACATCAAGTCGCCACAGTCCTCTTGAGGCTCGGTGTCAGTGACATTCAAAAAGCGAATCAGCTCAAAGCTAAACTCCAGGCCATCGCTCACACCTTCGATGTGCAATTCGTCTTCTGAAATCACCGTCACCTCGATGAGCAAGTCTTCGTACTCCCGCTCGTCATCGATGCGAAGAGAGCCTGCCAGCGCTGTTCGGTCTCCCTCATCGTGGATCACAAGGTCGCCATAGCCATCGACGGTCACCAAATCGAGTTGGGTGCCCATGAAGCCAATGTCCACCACATCGGTGGAGTCTTCTTCGCCCAACATGGTCTCATACACTTGCACAGACAATTCACCCCGGTAATCGCACTCGTAATCCCCTGTGGGAACCTCATTTGGATCATTGCAATCCATTCCCTGAGAGACCTCGAGCATGCCGATGGCCACGCTCTCCATATCGTTCACAAGCTGGGTGTGGTCGGCCTTGCAGCCTGTGAAAGCAAAAAGGGAGATGAGATAAATAAACCGCATGGGATGTCCTCCTGTGAACACCCTCAGTATGGCCCCCTTCTCACCCCAAGACAATGGCCATAACGCACATATTGTGGCGCAAAAATCAACATTAATGTGCATATTTGACATATATACGTCCGACGTACACCGGTTTGACAAATACCCAAGGGGGGTATACCGTTTACCCCTGGGGGGTATATGTCTCTGCCTGAAGCCGACAAAAAGAAGCTGCTCACCCGTATGCGACGGGCAGAGGGACAGCTGCGCGCCATCGCCCGCATGATCGAAGACGACACCCCTTGTGCAGACACCTTGGTGCAGGTTTCCGCCATTCAAGGAGCCCTGGGGAAAATCGGTGAACTCATCTTGGCCGAGCACATCGAATCGTGCGTGGCCGATGCGTTTAAGCACGGAGACGAAACCCAGCGCCAGCAAACAATCGATGATCTGATGGATGTATTCAGCCGATACGGAGCCCGATAATGATCGTCTATCTTGAGAGTGTCTGGGGAATCCTGCTTGAATTGGCTCCTTGGTTGTTTGTCGGCGCCGCAGTTTCGGGCTTGATTCATGTTTTGTTGCCCAAAAACTTCGTCCGACATCACCTGACGGGAAGCGGCAGTGTGCTCAAAGCCGTGGCGATGGGCGTGCCCATGCCACTGTGCTCATGTGGGGTGATTCCAGCGGGACTCGGTCTAAAAAAGGACGGCGCCTCCGATGGTGCTTCGGTGGGGTTTTTGATCTCCACGCCCCAGACCGGTGTGGACTCCATTTTGGTGGCCGCTGCATTTTTGGGCTGGCCCTTTGCATTGTTCAAGGTCGCGGCTGCAGCCATCACCGGATTGACCGGCGGATGGCTCACCGAGCGGTTTGGGGGCACGCCCGTTCCATGGGCCGATGAGGCCGGACACGGCGGTGAGAACAATGACCAGAACTGGCGGGCCGCAGTCGCACACGGAGAAGACCTCATTCGCAGCATCTGGGGATGGCTTGTGGTCGGGGTGCTGGTGAGTGCAGCCATCACCGCATGGATTCCCGCCGAAGGCTTTGACTCTGTGACCTCCTGGGGACCCATTGTGACCTTGCTCACCGTCTTGGTCATCAGCCTGCCCTTGTATGTCTGTGCCACAGCCTCTGTGCCCATTGCAGCCTCTTTGGTGGCAAGCGGCTTTCCAACCGGGGCGGCCCTGGTGTTTTTGATGGCGGGCCCGGCAACAAACCTTGCCACCATTGGCACCATTCAGCGGGCGTTTGGACGGCGGGTGCTGGGGCTATACCTAAGCACCATCATTGTGGGTTCGGTGGGACTTGGGCTTCTCTTTGATGCCTACTTCACCACCGCCGTGGTCTCCATCGCCCATCATGGAGAGCACGATGCGTGGTGGGCCACAGCCACAGCCATCGCACTCACCGCCCTGTTGGTGCGCTATGCCGCCAGCGATCTCAAGCGGTGGTGGACCCAGCGAACACTCGACAGCCGCATTCAAGACTCCATTGTCATTGGGGTGGAGGGCATGACCTGTGGCGGCTGTGTCTCTCGCTTAGAGGGTGTGCTGCAGGCCGCAGATGGCATTGAAGAGGCCACGGTTACCCTCAAGCCCGGACAAGCGATTGTGAGCGGAAGTGTGGACGAACACACCGTACACGGTCTCATCGAAGGTGCAGGTTTTCAGGTGACTACTTCTTCTTTGGATTCCACGGCGCACAGCCATTGTCATCACAGTTGATGCGCTTGCGGTCACCGTCTTCAAAGACCACATGACCGTGCTCTTCGATGCCTGTTTTACCCCGAGTGAGGATCTGATACCGACCGATGGGCAAAATGCCGGGCTTGAACATCTCTCCATCTTCTGACCGCAGCCGTACCGACTTCACGCTGCCCGTCACCAAGAACGCCGCGCTGCCATCCGGTGGATTCAATTGTTTGGCGGTCAGATTTTGGGTGTTCCGGCCGTTTGTCTGCGGAGATCCCCGACGCTTTTTCGCGTCCCGAATTTTCTTTTTAACGACCTTGGACAGCTCTTTTCCACTCTTCTTGTTTTTCTTTTTCTTTTTGGCGACCTGCTCCGTCTTGTCGCCCTTGGGCTTGGCCTTTGTCGTGTCTGTACTTGGGTTCCAGAACACCCAAAACAAAACCGCGACCGCCAAGCCGCCCACCAAAGTCTTTGTGATTGATTCCGACATCGTGTTCTCCACTACCAAAAAGGATTCTTTAATTCGCCCGAGACAGCCGCCAACGCACTAAAACGCCGGCAATCAATCCACACAGTAAACCCATACCGATTCCTTGACCGAGCATGGTCGTCGACAAGTCCTGTGCCGTACTGGTCTCGAACACGTCCGAATACCATGGATTGTGGGCCTGGTATTGCTCCATCAAAATGACCTGTATGGAGCCCGTCAACAGTCCCGCCAAGGTGGACGCCACCGCCATCCGACGAATGGGGGTCTCGAGTTGAGCCCGCACGCCGTACACCACCCACAGCAAATAGATACTGATCCATGCCGGAAGCTCAACGATGGATGGAAGCCCCACAAGAGCGGTCACACACCCCATGAGCACACCGGTCGATGCAAGAATAAGGGTGTGCTTCATACCAACTCCAGTGTGCGGTACACCACGCCTGAGCCATCCCGACGATGGGTCTCTGTCCAGCGGTCGGGCTCGTAGTCCGGAAAGAACGTATCGCCATCCACATCAAGGGCCACTTCGGTCACAATAAGCTTGGTCGCCAAGGGCAGGGCGAGTGTGTAGATGGCCCCACCGCCGACAATGCGGGGTTCTTCATCGCCACCCGCGCGCGCAAGCGCAATCGCTTCTTCCAGCGAATGAACCACATCACAGTCCGCAAAGGCGGCGTCTTCATTGCGGGTAATGACGATGTTTTGCCGACCTGGAAGCGCGCGCCCGATGGATTCATGGGTCTTTCGGCCCATGATGATGGCGTGTCCCATCGTGACCCGACGAAAGTGCTTGAGGTCTTCGGGAATGTGCCATGGCATATCGCCATCTTTGCCGATCACGCGCTTGGGCGTCATGGCCACCACCAGTGCCAAGGCGCTCATACGCTCACCCGGGCCCGAATGTGGGGATGCGGGTCGTAGTCTGTGAGGGTGAAGTCTTCGAACTGGAATGAAAACAAATCGGTCACATCCGGATTGAGTACCATCTGGGGGCGTGTACGAACCTCACGGGTCAGCTGCAGCCGCGCTTGTTCGAGGTGATCGCTATACAAGTGGGCGTCCCCCATGGTGTGAACAAACTCGCCGGGCTTTAGGCCCGTGACCTGGGCAATCATCATCAGCAACAAGCTGTAGCTGGCGATGTTGAAGGGCACGCCCAAGAAGATGTCGGCACTCCGCTGATACAGCTGACAGGAAAGCCGCCCGTCTTGCACATAAAACTGAAACAGGGTGTGGCACGGAGGCAAAGCGACCTGGTTGGCTTCACGGGGATTCCAGCCACTCACAATCAAGCGGCGGCTCCAAGGATTGTCCTTGATGGTGTCGAGCAGGATTTGAATCTGGTCGGCACCGTCTTGATCGTAGGAGCCATCGGCCAACACCGTCGCACCAAAGTTTCGCCATTGATGGCCATACACCGGTCCCAAGTCGCCTTCTTGGCGACCAAACCGTGCGGTTTGCTCGGCGGTGGCCCACGCATTCCAGATGCGAACGCCGGCTTCTTGGAGCGGAGCAACATGAGTATCGCCGGACAAAAACCACAACAGCTCGTGAATAATCGAACGAAGATGAAGTTTTTTTGTGGTGAGAAGCGGAAACCCTTGGGCCAGATCAAAGCGCATCTGGTGACCAAAAATACCGACGGTACCGGTTCCGGTCCTGTCTTTACGCTCATTGCCATGGGTGAGCACCCGATCGAGCAAGTCCAAATACTGCTGCACGCTGCGACCTCCACAGAATAGGGCCTAACCGGGCGATCTGAGCTGCACACCTGAGCGTGATAGCAGGGCAAACCCCTGCTATAGTTCAACCACTGTGAGGAACACCATGAAAATACAATATTGGATGCTTGGAGCTGTGCTTTCCCTTCTTTTGGGATGCGTAGACAGCACCAAAGATGACACCGGAACGGCGGCCTCTTGGGGCTCACCGGACGATGTAGATGCTTTTGATGGCGCTTCCAGCGAAGATCCTGCAGACCTGGGTGAACCAGACCCAACGGATGATGGAGGGTCAGCAGATGGCTCCGACGACACAGGAGATGGCACCGATGCCGATGCGGGTGACACCTCTGATGCCGATGGCGATGGGTACTCCGTTGCCGATGGCGACTGCGACGACACCGATATGGTCATTTATCCAGGCGCCACCGAATGGTGCAATGGAGAAGATGATAACTGCGATGGAATCATCGATAACGTAGAAGATGGTGCTGAATTTTCTTGGTACCCGGACGCGGATGGAGACGGATTTGGCGACCAAACCGTCGAACCTCTGGTGAGCAGCGATTGTGCACCGCCAGAAGGCTATGCGCTGGCCGCTGAAGAGGGTGACTGCGATGATGAGAGCTCGACGGTTTCGCCCGCCGCCGTCGAACAGTGCGATGACATCGACAACGACTGCGATGAATTGATCGATGAAGACGACCCAGACTTGGTTCCGCCCACCTGGTACCCGGATGCCGATGGCGATGGCTTTGGCGACGATGCTGAATCCGTGACCGCCTGCGAGGCCCCGGACGATCACATCGCGATTGGCGGAGACCCCGATGACACCGACCCTGCGGTCACCGGAGAAGACTTCTGGACAGAACGGGTGGTCATCGAACTCACCTGGGGCACAGAGGGCGACGATATGGACCTGCATCTGCTGGCTCCTGGAGGAGAACTCAACTCCGATACGGATTGCTATTACCTCAACTGTAAAGCCGAAACAGCCACCCTCGATTGGGGGGAGGAAGGAGTCACAGAAGACAATCCCACCCTGGATGTGGATGACATTTCTGGAACCGGACCCGAGGTCATCTCCATCGCGGAACCGAGCGCGGGCTCCTACACCATCGTGGTGAATGACTTTGCGAGCTCGGTGATGGAAGAAGACAACTCGGTCACCATTCGGATTCTTCTCGATAGCGAGCTGGCCCACTCCGATACCCGGATCATTACCGGTGAAGGGGTTTATTTGGCCATCGCTGAGATCATCGTGTCCGACGGGGCAGATCCCACCCTGACCTTTGTCGAGTTGGACGAAGAGCTGACGCCACCTGAAGCCTAAACGGCATCATGGTTGTTCTCTTCGTCATCCTCGCATGTGGGCCAAAGCAGCCCCTCGTGGAGGTCACTGTGACCAAAACTGAGGCCACAGCCGGTGTGGACGACCCCGCTCTTGCCGCCTTGCTCCATGACCACTGGGAGGCCACGATGCAGCGTTGGCCCACCTGGGCCACACAGTTGGGCGACCACCGCTATGACGACCGATTGGCCGATACCCGGCCCGAGCGGTGGGATGAAATGCGGGCGGGTGTGCATCTGTGGCGGGAACGGGCAGAATCCATCGATCCCAATATCTTGACCGATGGCGATCGGGTCACACGAGATGTGTTCATCTCGATCATTCAAGATGCCGAACGAAATGCCGTCTGTTTTGGGGAACAATGGGCGGTTTCCCCCCGTTCCAATGCCTTCAATACCTTCGTTCAGCTTGGACAAGACCACCCGGTACAATCCGTCGAAGATGGGCAAAATCTGATTTCGCGGTACCGCAGCATTCCCGATGCCATCGCCGGAGAAGTGGCCAACCTACGACTGGGGATCGATGCTCAGCGCACACCCACCAAAGAAAGCACCCGACGAACGGTAGAACTCATCACGGAGGCGCTCGAACAACCCGAAGCCGAGTGGGTGGTTTTAGACCCGGCACGGACACCCCACCCTGCCTGGACAATCGAAGAGCAAACCACGTTTCAAACCACCCTGACCCAGGTGGTCCTCGACACAGTCTGGCCCGCATTTACTGCCTACCGAGACTTTCTGCGCGATGAACTACTGGATGCAGCTCGTCCCCCAGACAAAGCGGGCATTCTTCATCTGCCCGATGGACTCGCCTGTTATGCGGCCGCCATTTCTGAGCACACTTCGCTTTCACTCGATGCGGACACCATCCATGAAACCGGACTGTCTGCCCTCAAAGACATTCACGCAGAATTTGGGGCACTTGGCACCCGCCTGTGGAATGTCTCGGCCATCCCGGCCATCTTTAAGCGATTGCGGACCGATC